>JAABUJ010000969.1_pt1 | contig 47448 bp, 53 predicted proteins | sample 5559131 | NCBI WGS metagenome assembly JAABUJ01 (sample SAMN10711875, study PRJNA513366) | rock metagenome | isolation source: Antarctica rocks | place: Antarctica: Victoria Land, Mt New Zealand nord | collected 2016-01-07
GGCCCCACCCCCGAGCCACTGGAGACCGCATGAGCACCACCACCGCCCCCCTGACCGCCTCCGACTTCAAGGTCGCCGACCTCTCGCTGGCCGATTACGGACGCAAGGAGATCGAGCTTGCCCAGCACGAGATGCCGGGGCTCATGGCGACTTGGGAGGAGTTCGCCGAGCGGCAGCCCCTCCGCGGGGCACGCATCACCGGCTCGCTGCACATGACGATCCAGACCGCCGTGCTGATCGAGACGCTCACCGCGCTCGGCGCCGAGGTCCGCTGGGCGAGCTGCAACATCTTCTCCACGCAGGACCACGCCGCCGCGGCGGTGGCCGTCGGCCCCGAGGGAACGACCGAGGAGCCGCGCGGCGTTCCCGTCTTCGCCTGGAAGGGCGAGACGCTCGAGGAGTACTGGTGGTGCACGATCCAGGCGCTCACCTGGCCGGACGAGGACGGGCCGAACATGATCCTCGACGACGGCGGCGACGCGACCCTGCTCGTCCATCAGGGCACTCAGTTCGAGAAGGCGGGCGCGGTCCCCGACCCCGAGAGTGCCGACTCCGAGGAGTTCCGGGTCGTCCTGGGGCTCCTGCAGCGCTCGCTCGAGGAGGATCCGGGCCGCTGGACCCGGGCCGGCGAGGCGATCAAGGGCGTCACCGAGGAGACGACGACGGGCGTACACCGCCTGTACCAGATGCAGGAGACCGGGCAGTTGCTGTTCCCCGCGATCAACGTCAACGACTCGGTCACCAAGTCGAAGTTCGACAACCTCTACGGGTGCCGGCACTCGCTGATCGACGGCATCAACCGCGGGACCGACGTGATGATCGGCGGCAAGGTGGCCGTGGTGTGCGGCTACGGAGACGTGGGCAAGGGCTGCGCGGAGTCGTTGCGCGGGCAGGGTGCGCGCGTCGTGATCACCGAGATCGACCCGATCTGCGCGCTGCAGGCGGCGATGGAGGGCTACGAGGTCAAGACGCTCGACGACGTGGTGGGTACGGCGGACATCTTCATCACCGCGACGGGCAACAAGGACGTCATCACCGCGGATGACATGGCGCGGATGAAGCACCAGGCGATCGTGGGCAACATCGGCCACTTCGACAACGAGATCGACATGGCCGGGCTCGAAAGGCTCGACGGCGTCGAGCGGACCGTCATCAAGCCGCAGGTCGACGAGTGGCGCTTTGCCGACGGACACACGGTCATCGTGCTCTCCGAGGGACGTCTGCTCAACCTGGGCAACGCGACGGGCCACCCGAGCTTCGTCATGTCCAACTCGTTCACGAACCAGACGATCGCGCAGATCGAGCTGTTCACCAAGAACGATGAGTACGAGAAGCAGGTCTACGTGCTCCCCAAGCACCTGGACGAGAAGGTCGCGCGGATGCACCTCGGTGCCCTGAGCGTCCGGCTCACCGAGCTCACCGCCGAGCAGGCCGCCTACCTCGGCATCCCCGTCGAGGGTCCCTACAAGTCAAACCAATACCGCTACTGAGCCGGCAGGGCGAGGTCGCCGACCTCTCGCTGGCGGACGCGGGCCAGACGCGAATCGAGTGGGCCGACGCGCAGATGCCGGTCCTCCGGTCGGTCTCCGAGCGCTTCGCCCGCGAGAGGCCGCTCGAGGGAACGCGCGTGGCCGCCTGCCTGCACGTCACCGCGGAGACTGCCAACCTCATCCGCGCGCTGCGGGCGGGCGGGGCGCAGCCCTCGCTGTGTGCCTCCAACCCGCTCTCCACCCAGGATGACGTGGCGGCGGCCCTCGTCGAGCGCCACGGGGCGGAGGTGCGCGCGATCTTCGGCGAGGACGTCGAGACCTACCATCGCCATCTCGACGAGGTGGTGAGTGGCGCTCCGCACGTGACGATGGACGACGGCGCCGACGTCGTCTCCCACGTCCACGGGCAGCGTCCCGACCTGCTCGAGGGGATCGTCGGCGGGACGGAGGCGACGACGACGGGGACCATCCGCCTACGCGCCCTCGAGGCCGAGGGGCGGCTGACCTTCCCGGTCATCGCCGCGGGCGAGGCCCGCACGCAGGAGCTCTTCGACGATCGCTATGGCACGGGGCAATCGACGCTCGACGGGATCCTGCGCGCCACGAACATCCTCCTCGCGGGGAGCGTCGTCGTGGTCATCGGCTACGGAGGCTGCGGCCGCGGCGTCGCCCTGCGGGCGCAGGGCGCCGGCGCGCGGGTGATCGTCTGCGAGGTCGACCCGCTGCGCGCCCTCGAGGCCTCCATGGACGGCTTCGCGGTGCGGCGCGCGGTCGAAGCGGCGGCCTCTGGCGACGTCTTCATCACCGTTACGGGCGGGCGCGACGCCCTCACCGGCGAGCACTTCGCCCGCATGAAGGACGGGGCGATCCTCGCCAACGCCGGGCACTTCGACGTCGAGATCGACCTGGTCGAGCTGGCCGCCCGGGCCGTCGCGCGGCGGGAGGTCCGCCCCTTCGTTGAGGAGCTCACGCTCGTCGACGGGCGCCGGCTGCACGTGCTCGCCGACGGTCGCGTGGTTAACCTCGCCGCCGGGGAGGGGCATCCCGCGGCGGTGATGGACATGGCCTTCGCGACCCAGGCGCTGTGCGTCGAGCATCTCGTGCGCCACGGTCCGACGCTCTCGCGCCGCGTCCACGGCGTGCCCGACCAGATCGACACCGTCCTCGCGGGCCTGAAGCTCGCAGCGCTGGGCGTGGAGATCGACCGACTCACCTCCGAGCAGGAGAAGTACCTGAGCTCGTGGCGACGGGGCACGTGAGCCTCGATCCTCAGATCCAGGCGGTGCTCGACGCAGTCCCGCCCGACGCGCCCTCCACTCGAGAGATGGGCGTCGAGGAGGCACGCTCCGACCTCGAGCGGATGGCGGTCGCGATGTGCGGCAACGGAGAGGGGGTGGGCTGGAGCGTGGACCGGCGCGCGCCCGGACCGGGCGGCGAGGTCCCCGTTCGCCTCTACGCCCCTGACGTCGCCGGGCCGCTGCCGGTCGTGGTCTACCTCCACGGCGGCGGCTGGGCCGTCGGCTCGCTCGACTCCTTCGACGCGCTGTGCCGGCGCCTCGCGAACCGGACCGGGGCGCTCGTCGTGTCCGTCGCCTACCGCCTCGCCCCCGAGCATCCGTTTCCGGCGGCGGTGGAGGATGCCGAGACCGCGGTGCGCTGGGCGCACGCGCACGCGCCAGAACTCGGTGCCGACCCCACGCGCATCGCGGTCGCGGGAGACAGCGCCGGGGCCAACCTCGCCACGGTCATCGCCCGCCGCCTGCGCGACGCGGGCGGTCCTGAGCTCGCCCTCCAGGCGCTCATGTACCCGGCGCTCGATCCGACGCTCGCCTCCGAGTCGTGCCAGGCGCTCGGCGAGGACTACATGCTGAGCCGCTCCGACATGGCGTGGTTCTGGGAGCTCTACCTCTCGGGCGCGGACCCCGAGCACCCCGACGCCGCTCCCGCCCGGGCCGCCGAGCTCTCCGGCCTGGCGCCCGCCTACGTCCTCACCGCCGAGTACGACCCGTTGCGCGACGAGGGCGAGGCCTACGCCGCCCAGCTCGAGGCGGCCGGCGTGGCCACAACGCTGCGGCGCTGGCCCGGGGCGGTGCACGGGTTCGTCCGCTGGCTGAAGGTCGCCGACGCAGCCGGATCGGCGCTCGACGAGGTCGCCGGCGCCCTGCGCGAGGCGCTCGCGCCGCGCGCTTCGCTACCGTCCCCGCCCGCATGAAGGCCATGGTCCTCGCCGCCGGTCTCGGCACCCGCCTGCGGCCCCTCACCTACGAGATCCCCAAGCCGATGGTTCCCGTCCTCGACCGGCCGGTGATGGCGCACATCGTCGACCTCCTCGACCGTCACGGCATCGACGACGTGATCGCCAACCTGCACTACTTCCCCGACACGATCCGCGAGTACTTCGGGGACCGTCTGGCGTACCGCTTCGAGGAGGAGCTCCTGGGCACGGCCGGCGGCGTGCGCAACTGTGCGGACTTCTTCGGCTCCGAGCGCTTCGTGATCGTCTCGGGCGACGCGCTCACCGACATCGACCTGAACCGGCTCGTAGCCCGCCACGAGCAGGCGGGGGGGATCGCCACCCTGACCGTCAGGCGGGTGCCCGACACCCGGGAGTACGGGGTCGTACTCCACGACTCCGACGGGCGGATCTCCGGCTTTCAGGAGAAGCCCGACCCGGCCGAGGCGCTCTCCGACCTCGGCAACTGCGGCATCTACGTCTTCGAACCCGAGATCTTCGACTACTTCCCGCCCGAGCCCTTCGCCGACTGGGCACAGGACGTCTTCCCCGCCCTGCTCGAGAACGACGTTCCCTTCTTCATCCACGAGATCGACGAGTACTGGAACGACGTCGGCTCGCTCGAGGAGCTCAAGGCCGGGACCTTCGACGCCCTGACCGGTGGCCTCCGGCTCGAGCTCGGCGGGGAGCGGGTCGAGGAGGGCTTCATCGTCGGAGAGGGCTCCTCGCTCGAGGGGGTGGCCATGGTCGAGCCGCCGGTGTGGATCGGCCGCGACGTGCAGATCGGCGCCGACGTCCGCCTCGAGGGGCCGCTCGTGCTGGGCGACGGCGTCCGCGTTGGCGACGGGGCGGCGCTCAAGGAATCGATCGTTCTGCCCGGCACCGAGGTGGCGCCCGACGCCATCCTCATCGGCGCGATTGCCGGGCACACCGGGATCGTCGAGAGCCTGCGCACGCGTCAGGTCACGCCGTAGCGCTCGGCCCGCTGCTCGTCCCGCTCTGACTCGGCGAGCATCCGGAAGAAGAGCACCGCGAGCGCCACTCCCATCGTCAGGGATTGCTCGAGGGCCATGACCAGGCCCGCGAGGGACTGGTCGTCCCGGGCGGAGAGTCCCCAGGAGCGAGGCCCCTGCGAGTAGAAGGCATAGAGCGCGCTCGGCGCGAAGGTGAGGACGATCCCCAGCAGGCCGACGAGCAGCTTGGTCGAGGCCATGTAGGCCACCGGCCCGAGGCCGCCGAGGCGCGCGCGGGCGCGGATCGGGGAGAGTAGGTGCCACCAGTAGAGCCCTCCGGCCACGGCGAAGGTGACGTGCTCCAGCACGTGGATGGCGTCGTGGCGCAGCGCGGCATCGTAGAGCGCGGGCACGTGCCAGGCCCACATGGTCAGGACGTAGAGCGCGACTGCGAAGCCCGGGTGCGCGAGCGGACCGGCGCGGCGCTCGAACGCCGTCACGCGGCGCGTGACCGGACGGAGGATGACCTTGGTCAACCCGAGGATGAGGAGCACGGGCGCGACGTCGAGCAGCAGGACGTGCTGGACCATGTGCATCACGAGCAACTGCTCGGCGAGCCGGTCGATCGGCGAGACGAGCGCGATGAGCACGGCGAGGAGTCCGCCCGCGAAGGCGGCGAGCCGCACGACGCTCGGGGCGTGGCCGGGCTCTGCGCGGGCGCGTCGCCAGCGCACCCCGTAGAGCCCGGCGGCGACCGCGAGCGTGAGCAGGACGCCAGGCGCGAAGGTCCACGAAGCGTCGGGTGACACTGCGCGAGATTGTCGCAGTCCGTGCGCCCCGCTCCGCTTCTCGATCGGCAGGCTCCGGGGACCGATGCTGCACCGCCTCCTCGCCGAGCTCCTTGCCCTCGTGGCCCCGCCGGGCTGCTCGGCGTGCCGTGCGCCGCTTCCGGCCGGGCACGACGTGCTCTGCGTCGCGTGTCGACGCGGGCTGCCCTGGCTCTCCGGCCTGCGCTGTGCGCGCTGCGGTCTGCCCGCGCCGTGCCGGAGGTGCCCGGCGCGCACGGCGGCATTCTCCGCCGCGTGGGCGCCGCTCGCGTACGAAGGCCCGGCGCGGGCGCTCGTAGGCGCCCTCAAGTTCCGTGGCGCGCTGCGCGTGGCCGACGTCATGGCGGCGCCGATCGCGGCCGGGGCGCCGCGGCACCTCCTGGAGGCCACGACGCTCGTGCCGGTCCCGCTGCATCCCGCGCGCCGGCGCACGCGAGGGTTCGACCAGGCGGCGCTCCTCGCCGCGGCTCTCGCGGGGCGCACCGGACATCCGGTGCTGCCGTGCCTCCGTCGTCGCGGAGCGGCCACCCGACAGCTCGGCGCCGGCCGGTCCGCTCGTCGCGCGCCGGGGAGGATCGAGGTCCGGGTCGAGGGGCGTCCGCCGGAGCGCGCGCTGCTCGTCGACGACGTGCATACGACGGGCGCCACCCTCGAGGCGTGCGCTCGGGCGCTGCGCGCGGCCGGCGCCCGCGATGTCGCCGCCGTCACCTATGCGCGCACATTGCGGCGACTGGACGTATGACCCCCTGACAAAGTCCGCCGGCGGCCCTACGATTCGATCTTCAGCTCATCTTCACCCGAGCAAGGGGGACACGCGATGCGCATCGAGGTCAAGGGCCGCAACCTGCCCGTCACCGACGACCTGCGCGCCCACGTCGAGCGCCGCTTCGAGAAGATCGCCAAGCAGGTGTCCGAGTACGCCCAGCTCGAGATCGAGATCTGCGAGGAGCGCAACCCGGCGATCGCCGACCGTCAGGTCGCCGAGGCCACCCTGTTCCTCAAGGGCGTCACCCTGCGCGCGCACGACGCGTCGCCCGATCTCGTGCACTCGATCAACCTCTGCGCCGACGAGCTGGCGCGTCAGGTCAAGCGCCACCGCGACAAGCGCCGGCGCCGCCGCGAGGCCCGGACGCAGGCCGACGCGCCATCCGCGCCGAGCGCCTCGAGCCCTCTCTAGCGAGGCGCCCCGGGCGCCGATACAGGCCCCCGAGAGACGGCCCGGCCGCTGCTACGCTGGAACGCCAGCGAGAGGCCGGGGGGGTCTGCACGCCACCGCTACCCGGAACCGATGACCTAGCCCCGAGATGCCGCTTCCCATCCTCGACAAGGCCCTGCGCATGGGCGAGGCCAAGCAGTTCAAGGACTACGCCAAGCGCGTGGAGCGGATCGCTGCCTTCGAGCCGGAGCTCGAGCTGCTCGAGGACCACGAGCTGCGCGAGCGCGCCGACGAGCTGCGCGAGCGCGCGCACGGCGGAGAGAAGCTCGACGACCTGCTCCCGGAGTGCTTCGCGCTCGTGCGCGAGGCGGGCAAGCGCACGATGGGCATGCGTCACTTCGACGTGCAGCTCATCGGCGGCATGGTGCTCCACGGCGGCTCGATCGCCGAGATGCGCACCGGCGAGGGCAAGACGCTCACGGCGACCCTCGCCGTCGTGCTCAACTCGCTCGCCGGCCAGGGGGTCCACGTTGTCACCGTGAACGACTACCTGGCCCGCCGCGACGCGGAGTGGATGAGCCCGATCTACGACGCGCTCGGCGTCTCCGTCGGCGTGCTCCAGAACATGCAGCCCTACGAGGAGAAGCGCGACGCCTACGCGGCCGACGCCACCTACGGCACCAACTCGGAGTTCGGCTTCGACTACCTGCGCGACAACATGGCCGGCTCGCTCGAGGAGAAGGTCCAGCACGGTGGGCGCCCGAAGCCCGAGGGCGGCGGCTCCGCTTCCCACAACTTCGCCGTGGTCGATGAGGTCGACAACATCCTCATCGACGAGGCGCGGACGCCGCTCATCATCTCCGGGGCGCCTGAGCAGGCCGCCGACCTCTACGCGAAGTTCGCCCGCCTGGCGCCGCGGATGGTGGCCGGCGAGCGCCCCGAGAACCTCGATCCCAAGGCCAAGAAGCAGTTCGTGGCCGATTTCGACTACGAGTTCGACGAGAAGCACAAGACGGTCGCGGTCACCGAGCTCGGCGTGGCCAAGACCGAGCGCTTCATGGGGATCGACCACCTCTACCGCGCGGAGAACGGGCCGCTGGTCAATCACCTGCACCAGGCGCTCAAGGCCGAGTCGCTCTACAAGCGCGACGTCGACTACGCGGTGGTCGACGGCGAGGTGAAGATCATCGACGAGTTCACCGGCCGCATCCTCGACGGCCGCCGCTGGTCGGAGGGGTTGCACCAGGCGGTCGAGGCCAAGGAGGGCGTGCGCGTCCAGGAGGAGAACCAGACCCTCGCCACGGTCACTCTCCAGAACTACTTCCGCCTCTACGAGAAGCTCTCGGGCATGACCGGCACGGCGCTGACCGAGGCGACCGAGTTCATGAAGATCTACAAGCTGCCCGTGGTGCAGATCCCGACCAACCAGCCGATGGTTCGGGAGGACCGCAACGACGAGATCTACAAGACCAAGGACGGCAAGTGGGCGGCGGTGCTGCGCGAGATCGAGCAGCGCCACGAGCGCGGGCAGCCCGTGCTCGTGGGCACGATCTCCGTCGAGATCTCCGAGCTCCTCGGAGAGCGGCTGGGGAAGAAGGGCATCCATCACACCGTCCTGAACGCCAAGCCGGAGTACGCCGAGCGCGAGGGCGAGATCATCGCCGAGGCCGGGCGCCCGGGCGCGGTGACCATCGCGACGAACATGGCCGGCCGCGGCGTCGACATCAAGCTGGGCGGCAACGAGGAGCACCTGACGCACCTCGAGCTCGCCAAGCTCGGGCTGCGGCCGGGGGACCCGGACTACGAGGAGCGCTACGCCGACGTCCTTCCCGAGATCGAGCGCCGGCTCGCCGCCGATCGCGACCGCGTCATCGAGGCCGGGGGCCTCTTCATCGTGGGCACCGAGCGCCACGAGTCGCGCCGGATCGACAACCAGCTCCGCGGCCGCTCCGGGCGTCAGGGCGATCCGGGCGAGTCGCGCTTCTTCCTCTCCGCCGAGGACGACCTCGTGCGTCTGTTCGCCGGCGACCGCATCTACAAGATCCTCGACCGCCTCGGCTCGACCGACGAGGAGGGCAACGAGGAGCCCATCTCCGCCGGGATGCTCTCCAAGCAGATCGAGAAGGCGCAGAGGAAGGTCGAGGAGCAGAACTTCCTCATCCGCAAGAACGTCCTCGAGTACGACGACGTGATGAACCAGCAGCGCGAGATCGTCTACCGCTACCGCGACGAGGTGCTGGAGGGCCGGGACATGGGCGCCCCGGCGCGCGACGAGATCGAGAACGTCCTCGAGCGGCTCGTCGCCGAGTACACGCCCGGGGACTACATCGAGGAGTGGGACCTCGACGGGCTCTTCGCGCGGCTCGAGGAGATCTTCCCGATCGGCTTCGGACCGGACGAGCTCGACGCCGACGCCATCGACCGCGACGAGCTCTCGCGCCTGCTCGTGCAGGAGGCGCATCGGCTCTACGACGAGCGCGAGCAGGAGCTCTCCTCCGAGCTCATGCGCGCGCTCGAGCGCTATCTGCTGCTCGAGATCATCGACCAGAAGTGGCGCGAGCACCTCTACGACATGGACTACCTGCGGGAGGGGATCCACCTCCGGGGCTTCGCCCAGCTCGACCCGCTCGTGGCCTACAAGAACGAGGCCTTCGAGCTGTTCACCGACCTGATGCACTCCGTGTGGGCCGACTTCGCGCGGATGATCTACAACGTCGAGGTGCAGGTCGAGGGCCAGAACGGCGACGGCGCCGGCCTGCTCCCCGCGCCCGAGCCGACGCGCCCGCGGTCGGCCAGCGGATCCTCGACCGGCGGCTCCCGGGTCTCGTACTCCGGCGGCTCCTACGACCAGCCGAGCGCCCTGGACATGGCGCGCGCGGGCGCCGGGCCGGGCCTCGCGGCCGAGGACTACGCCGACGCCGAGCTCGACCCCCTCCCTCCCGTCACTCAGCGCCGCGTGGCCGACGACGAGCAGATCGGGCGCAACGACCCGTGCTGGTGCGGGTCGGGTAAGAAATTCAAGAAGTGTCACGGCGCCTAGTGGCGCCGCACGACACTGTGGTCACGTCAACGTGCCACGGCGCCTGAGCCGTGTCGAGCGCCTCCTCACCCGCATCCTCCTCCGAGCCGACGCCGCAGCGGCTGTCGGCCGTCCGCGACCAGCTCGCGCTGCTCGCGGACTATCTTTGACCCTCCTGGGCTGAGCGCGCGCGCGAACGCGCTGGAGGACGAGATGGGCCTGCCCGGCTTCTGGGACGACCAGGAGCGGGCCGCGCGCACGAGCGCCGAGCACGCTCGCGCCACGCGCAAGCTCGAGACCTTCCGCGCCCTGGAGTCTGACGTCGCCGACCTCGAACCGCTGGCCGAGATGGCGGAGGAGGACTCAGAGCTCGCCGTCGAGCTCGAAGAGCAGATCCTCTCGGTGCAGCAGCGCCTCGACGCCCTCGAGGAGGAGCGCCTCTTCTCCGGACGCTACGACGCGGGCGACGCGCTCGTGGCCGTCAACGCCGGCGCGGGTGGCACGGACGCCCAGGACTGGGCCGAGATGGTGCTCCGCATGGAGATGCGCTGGGCGGAGAAGCGCGGGTTCTCCACCGAGGTGCTCGAGGCGAGCGCCGGGGAGGAGGCGGGCATCAAGTCGGCGACGTTCCGGGTGCGCGGCGAGAACGCCTATGGGCTCTACGCGGCGGAGAAGGGCGTGCACCGTCTGGTGCGCCTCTCGCCCTTCGACGCGGCCAAGCGCCGCCAGACGAGCTTCGCGGGCGTGGAGGTCTCGCCGGTGGTGGAGGACGCCGGCGAGGTCGAGATCGACGAGGACGACCTCCAGGTCGACACCTATCGCTCGAGCGGAGCCGGCGGCCAGCACGTGAACAAGACCGACTCCGCGGTGCGGATCACCCACCGCCCGTCGGGCATCGTCGTCCAGTGCCAGAACGAGCGCTCCCAGACCCAGAACCGCGCGGTGGCCATGGGGATGCTCCGCTCACGGCTCGTCGAGCTCGAGGAGCGCCGGCGCCAGCAGGAGATCGCCGCGGAGCGCGGCGAGGCGCAGGACGTGAACTTCGGCTCGCAGATCCGCTCCTACGTCCTGCATCCCTACACGCTCGTCAAGGACCACCGCACAAGCGTGGAGGCGGGCGACGCCGCGCGCGTGCTCGACGGTGACCTCGATCCCTTCGTCCGCGCCTATCTGCTGCAGGTGGCCGGGCGCTGACGCTCAGCGGGTGGCGCGGTCGGTCGCGGCTGGTGCGGGGTCGAGCCCTTCGCGGGCGTAGCGCAGCCCGAGGCCGATCACCTGCCGGACCACGACGATGGAGGCCGTGATGCCCAGCGCGACGAAGCCGGGACGCGCCGCGAGGCGCATGAGGCCGGCGGCGAGCAGGAACTCGAGGGTGAGCCGGAAGGCGCCGGAGAGCACGTCGGCCGCGCGCCGGGGCGCGAGGAGCGCCCGCACGAGGCCCACCACGGTGACGAGCAGGGCCAGCGCGACCGGCACCTCGGACGCGCTTGTGATCACCCGCCCCCAGCCCACGCTCAGGACCGCCGCGCGCCGGTGAGCGCCCGGGCGATGGGGGAGTGCTCGTCGCCCGCCCCCGTCTCGTTCGGCGCTCCGGAGGACCTGGCGCGGCTCAGATCCTGGGCGAGGAAGTAGTTCAGCACCGTCCTGATGCCCGCGATGGCCCCGAGCTTGCCGATCTCGCTCCACGACGGGGAGACGGCGGTGCCGAGGATGTCGGCCCCGAGCTGGAACTCGAGGCCGAGGGCCAGGAAGCGCCCGAGCGAGAGGCGGACGTCCTCGTAGGAGCGCAGACGAATCTGCAGCTCGCTCATCGCGTAGGCCACGAAGGCGGCCAGCACGCCGACGGCGATGATCAGCGCGCCGATGCCCTCGACCACTACCACGACATAGCCGACCGCCTCGCGCAGGACCTCTTCCATCGAGCCGGCAGCCTATCCGCGCGCCGGTGCCGAGCCGCCTAGGCTTGAGCGTGTGACGGTCAGCCCGGTCCATCGTCCCGATGACCTCGCCGCGCTCGACGCGGTCGTCTCACGTGCCCTGAGCGAGGATCTCGGTACGGGGGACGTGACCGCGAACGCCACCGTTCCCGCCGAGGCCCGGGCGCACGCCCGAATCGTGCAGAAGGGCCCGGGCGTCATCTTCGGGCTCGACGCGGCCGAACGGACCTTCCGGACCCTCGACCCGGCGGTCGAGCTCGAGCGGCGCGTCGCCGAGGGCGTCTGGCGCGAGTCCGGCGAGGTCCTCGAGGCTCGGGGGGCGGCCCGCGCCCTCCTGAGCGCCGAGAGGACCGCGCTCAACTTCCTGGCCCGTCTCTCGGGCGTGGCTACGCTCACGGCGCTCCTCACCCGAGAGGTCGAGGGCACCGGCGCGCGCCTGCTCGACACCCGCAAGACCACGCCCGGGCTGCGCGCGCTCGAGAAGGCCGCGGTTCGCGCCGGGGGCGGGGTCAATCACCGTGCAGGTCTCTACGACATGGTCCTCATCAAGGAGAACCACGCGGCGCTGGCCGGCGGGGTGGGGCAGGCGGTGGCGCGCGCCCGGGCCGCCGCGCCCGAGCTGTCGCTCGAGGTCGAGTGCCGCGACCTCGACGAAGTCGCGGAGGCCCTGGCCGCGGGGGCGGACCGGATCCTCCTCGACAACATGAACCCGGACGAGCTGCGCGCCGCCGTCGCGCGCGTCGGCGGCCGGGCCCGGCTCGAGGCCAGCGGCGGGATCACGGCCGCGACGCTCCGGGACGTCGCCCGGACGGGCGTAGACTTCATCTCCGTCGGCGCGCTGACCCACTCGGCGCCGGCGCTCGACCTCTCCCTCCTCCTCGAGCCGCTGACATCGTGAGCCTTCCCGTCATCCAGCCCGGCGGCGCGACGACGCCCGGCAGCGTGCTCTCGCTCGACTCGATCCCCGCGCTCCAGGAGGAGGTGCGGGCGCTGGCCCGCCAGCGCGACGCGGTGATCCTCGCCCACAACTACCAGCTCCCCGAGGTCCAGGACGTGGCCCACTACGTGGGCGACTCGCTCGGGCTCTCCCGGCAGGCCGCGGCCGCCGGCGAGCAGACGATCGTCTTCTGCGGCGTGCACTTCATGGCCGAGTCCGCGTCGATCCTCGCACCCGAGAAGACGGTCCTCCTCCCGGACCTGGATGCCGGCTGCTCGCTGGCCGACTCGATCACCGCTGACCAGCTTCGGGAATGGAAGGGCCGCTACCCGGCCGCCCTCGCGGTCATGTACGTGAACACCTCAGCCGAGGTGAAGGCCGAGACGGACTTCTGCGTGACCTCGGCCAACGCGGTGAGCGTCGTCGAGCACATCTACCGCGAGTACGGCGCCGACCAGGAGATCCTGTTCGGGCCGGACATGTTCCTCGGCTCCTACGTCGAGAAGATGACCGGACGGCCCATGCGCGTGTGGGACGGCGAGTGCCACGTGCACGCCGGGATCCGGCCGAGCGACGTCGAGCGGGTGCGCAGCGAGCATCCGGGCGCGGCCTTTCTCATCCACCCCGAGTGCGGCTGCTCGACCAGCGTCATGGAGTACGCGGCCGCCGGCGACATCGACAGCGAGGGCGTGCACATGCTCTCCACCGGGGGGATGCTCGACTACGCCCACCGCTCTCGGGGCGGCACTGCCATCGTGGCCACGGAGACCGGCATGCTGCACCCGCTGCGCCGCGCCGCGCCGGACGTCGACTTCGTGGCGGCCAACGAGGCGGCGAGCTGTCGCTACATGAAGCTGATCACCCTGCCCAAGCTGCGCGACGCCCTGCGCGACGGTCGCCCCGAGGTCCGGGTCCCGGAGGAGATCGCCGCGCGCGCCCGGTTGCCGATCGAGCGCATGGTGGCCATCTCTTAGCCTCGGGCGCCTCGCCGCCCGGTCCAACCGCGCGGCGAGAATCTTGTCCAGGCGTCGATACGGCGGGCGGCCGTGGGCGGCGATCATGCTGGCCATGAGGAGCGTCGCCGAGCATCCCCGACCGGGCGCCATCGCCGCGGTCGCCGCCCCGGCGGGCCGGGCGCTCGAGCCCGCCTTCGCCGACATCGCTCTGACGCTCGCCCGCGCTCGCGCCCGGGGCGCCTCGCTCGTCGTGTTCCCCGAGTGCGCGCTCGGAGGCTATCCCGGGAAGGTCCCGGGAAGGGAGGGGAACCCCGCCTCCCCGCCGCTTCTCCGGCTCGACGGCCCGGAGATCGCCCAGCTCGTCCGCCTCGCCGGGCCGACGGTGGTCTGCGTCGGCTTCTCCGAGGAGGCGCCGGGTGGCCCGTACTCGAGCGCGGTGTGCCTGAGCGGAGAGGGAGTGCTCGGCCATCACCGCAAGGTCCACCTTCCTCCGGGCGAGATCGGCGTCTACGAGCCGGGCGACGGCTTCGCCGCGTTCGATACTCCGGCCGGCCGCCTCGGCATGCTCATCTGCTACGACAAGGTCTTCCCCGAGTCGGCACGCGCGCTGGCCGATGACGGTGCCGAGATCATCGCGTCGATGGCCGCCTGGCCGGTCTGTCGGGTCAAGCCCGCGCGCCGTCTGGCACGCGACCGTCAGACCCTTCACTTCGACCTCATCGACCGCACACGCGCGATCGAGAACCAGGTCGTCTGGGTCTCGGCCAACCAGACCGGCACGCTCGGCGACCTGCGCTTCCTCGGCCACGCGAAGGTCGTCGATCCCGAGGGCCGCGTCCTGGCTCGCACCGGCGCCCGGCCCGGCCTGGCCGCGGCGCGGCTCGACGCACGCACTGCAGTGTCGGCCTCGCGCAGCCTGCTCTCCCACCTCGCCGACCGTCGCCCCGCCGCCTACGGCGTGCCGACCCCGATCGTGAGCCCAGCGCTCGCACCCGCCTAGGAGGCGCCATGTGCGGCATCGTCGCCCAGTACGGACGGATCGATCCCGAGGCCGGCGAGCGGATGCTCCGCCGCCTCGTGCACCGCGGCCCCGACGACGCGGGCACGCTTGCTCTCGACCACGCCTGGCTCGGGCATCGGCGGCTCTCGATCGTCGACGTCTCCGGAGGCCACCAGCCGCTTCCCACCTCGGACGGGCAGCGGTTCCTGGTGGGCAACGGGGAGATCTACAACCACGAGGAGGTGCGCCGCACGCTCGACGACCGGCGGCTGCTCACCCACTCCGACAACGAGGTCGCCCTGCGCCTCGTGCACGAGCGCGGCCCGGACGCCGTCGGCGAGCTGAAGGGCATGTTCGCCTTCGCCGTCGCCGGGCGGGACGGCTCGTTCCTCGCCGCGCGCGACCCGGTCGGGATCAAGCCCCTCTACTGGGCCCGCCGAGACGGCGCCGCGCTCTTCGCCTCGGAGATGCGCGCCTTCGACCGCGACTGGCAGCCCGAGGTCGAGGTCTTTCCCCCCGGCCACGTGTGGACGCCGGAAGGCGGCCTGCAGCGCTTTGCCGACGCGGTTCCGCCCGAGGCGCTCGAGACCTTCGACGGACCCTCCACGCCGGGCGCCCCGATCCCGCCGGAGATGCTGGCGCGCGTACGCGAGGCGCTGATCGCCACCGTCGAGCGCCAGCTCATGGGCGACGTGCCGGTCGGCGTCTTCCTCTCCGGGGGACTCGACTCGAGCCTGGTGGCGGCGATCGCCGCTGAGCGCCAGCGCGCCCGCGGCCAGCGGCTGCACACCTTCGCGGTCGGGCTCGCCGACTCGGCCGACGTGCTCGCCGCGCGCGCGGTCGCGCGAGCGCTCGACACCGATCACCGGGAGCGGATCTACACCGCCGAGGAGGCGGTCGGCGCGGTGCCCGAGGTCGTCCGGGTCATCGAGTCCTTCGACCCCTCGCTCGTGCGCAGCGCGGTGGCCAACTACCTCCTGGCCGAGCTCGCCGCCGAGCATGTGAAGGTCGTCCTCACGGGGGAGGGGGCGGACGAGATCTTCGCCGGCTACGAGTACCTGCACGACCTGAAGACCGAGGAGGAGCTCCAGGCCGAGCTCGTCCGCACGATCGAAGGGCTCCACAACCTGAACCTCCAGCGCGCCGACCGCGTGACGATGGCCCACGGACTCGAGGCGCGTGTGCCCTTCCTCGAGCTGGACATGATCGCTCTCGGGCTTGCGCTCCCGGCCGGATGGAAGCTCGCCGGAGAGGGCCAGCTCGAGAAGCGCCTGCTGCGCGAGGCCTTCGACGGGTGGCTACCGGAGAAGTTCCTGTGGCGGGAGAAGTCGCAGTTCGGGGACGGGAGCGGCGCCGCTTCGGTGCTCTCGGAGGCGATGAGCGAGACGGTCAGCGACGAGGACCTCGAGCGCGAGCGCGACGGAGTGGATCCACCGCTGCGCTCGCGCGAGGAGCTCGCCTACTACCGGATCTTCGCGCGGGACCTGGCGGCCGTCCCCACGGAGGCGACGGTCGGACGGTTCGCGACGACCTGAGACACGAGCTCTACGACGCTCGCCGCAGGCGTGTGTTAGCCTGTGGCCATGCGTGTGCACATAAGCCTGAGCGACGAGCTCGTCGGAGAGCTCGACCGACGCGTCGGGGTTCGGCGACGAAGCTCGTTCATCTCCGGGGCCGTCCGCCAGGCCCTGGACGACGAGCGCCGCTGGGAGCTGATCGAGTCATCGGTCGGCTCGATCCCCGGCGAGGGCCACGAGTGGGACGAGGATCCCGCGGAGTGGGTGCGGACTCAGCGACGTGGTGATGACCGCCGCCTCGGCTGATGGCAGTGCTGCTCGACACGACCGTGCTCATCGACGTGCTGCGCGGCCGGCCGGAAGCGGCGAATCGCGTCCGCGCGCTGCGTCGCTCGCGCGATGAGGCCTGTACGTGCGCGATCAACGTGGAGGAGACCGCCAGGGGTCTGCGCTCTGCTGAGCATGAAGTCGCCCGTGCGCTCTTCGCGGGTCTGCGCATCGTTCCCCTCGGCGAGCGTGAAGGCTGGTGCGCCGGTGAGTGGCGAGGCGAGCACGCGAGGCATGGACTGACCCTCTCCCAGGCGGACTGCCTGATCGCGGCGGCGGCTCAGTCCATCGGTGCCCGGCTGGCCACCGGCAATCCGCGGCACTTCCCGATGGGCGAGCTGACCGTCGAGCACTGGCCGGCGGGCGCCTGACCGCCCGACCCGCGCGGCCCCTCCGATCAGGTGAAGTCGGCGACCGTGTGGGGACCCACGCAGGCCACCGAGAGCTCGTCGGCCACGCCGCGGGCGATCTCGGCGACCTCGGCGTAGGTCACCGCATCCAGCGCGGCGATGGCGAGGTCGACGTCGATCGAGTCGCCGAAGACGATCGACTGCTGGGCGGCGTAGCGGGCGACCGCGTTCGTGTTCTCGAAGCCGAGCACGCGGGCGCCCGCGGCGTAGGCCCGGGCGCGCTCGACCTCCTCCTCCGTCGGCCCGTCATCGCGTAGCTCGGTGACGATCTCCCGCATCCGCGCGTATGCCTCGACGCACTTGCTCGAGTCGAGGCCCGCGGAGAGCTGGAGGATCGGCACGTCGGCGAAGGCGTGGGCGAGCGCGTAGACCGAGTAGGCCAGTCCGCGCTGCTCGCGGATCTCGTCGAAGAGGCGCGAGCCCATCGAGCCGCCGAGGAGCGTCGAGTAGATGGTGAGCGCGGCCCGCGAGCGCAGGTCGGTCGCGTCGATCGCCGGCCGGTAGGACATGCGCAGGTGCGACTGGTTCGAGTCACGCTCCTCGACCAGGGTCTGCGGCGAGAACTTCGGCGCCGGCTCGAACGGCTCGGGCGCCGCGAGCGTAGGGAAGCGGCCGAAGAGCTCGTCGAGGGCGCCATTGGCAGGTAGGGAGTCGAGGTTGCCCACCAAAAAGGCCCCGCCGCGCTTTCCCGCCCAGCGGCGCTCGCGGAAGGCGACGATCGCCTCGCGGGAGAAGGTGCGCAGGTGCTCGGCCGGACCGAGCACGCGCCGCCCGAGCGGGTGCTCGCCGAAGGCCGCCCGGTCGATCAGGTGCTCGGCCACCGCGGCGGGCTGGTCCTCCGAGCGCGCGATCTCCTGGATGACCACGCCGCGCTCGCGATCGAGCTCGTCGGCGTCGATCTTCGGTCGCCCGACGAAGTCGGTGAGCAGGTCGATAGCCTCCATCCCGTTCTCCGCGCGCGCCGTGATGTGGAAGGCGACCAGGTCGTGGCTCGTGTAGGCGTTGAGCTGCGCGCCGATCCGCTCCGCGGTCTCGTTGACCTTGCGGTAGTCGTCGTAGAGCTCACCGCCTTTGAACACGAGATGCTCGAGGAAGTGGGCCACGCCGTTCTCCTCCGGGCGCTCGGTGCGCGCGCCGGCGTCGAAGGCCACGAGCACGGTGAGCGCCCGCGTGCCGTCCAGCGCCACGCGATGCAGGGGGAGACCGTTGGAGAGGGTGGTGGAGGCGATCTGCGCCATCGTGAGAACACGGTAGCGAGGGGGCGGAGGCCTCCGAGCGCGTTCGGCCCGTCGGTAGGCTCTCGGGCCGTGTCCCGCCGTCGTCCGCTACTGCCCCTACTCGCCGCCGTGGTGGCCGTGCTGCTGTTGGTGCTCTTCTTCCTGGGGATCTACCTCGGCGCCCATCCTGGCGTCCTGCCGGGATTCGTGCGCAACCCGCTCGTTGGGGACAAGCAGGAGCAGGTGCTGCGCGAGGGACTGGCCGCGATCCGCGACGACTACTACCGCAAGATCCCCGAGGCCCAACTCGTGAACCGCTCGCTCGACGGCGCGGTGGCAAGCCTCGGCGATGAGTTCTCGCAGTACTTCGACCCTCAGAGCTACGCCCGCTTCCAGAGCATGGAGCAGGGCACGCCGTTCGCCGGGATCGGCGTCGCGGTGGCGCCCGACCCGCGGGGGCTGAGGGTCGCGCGAGTCTTCGACGGCTCGCCGGCCCAGCGCGCCGGGATCGTCACGGGGACGCTGATCCTCGCGGCCAACGGGACGTCGCTGGCGCGACGGCCCTCGAGCTTCGCCACCGGCCTCATCCGCGGAAAACCGGGCACGAGCGTGGAGCTGACGCTCATCATCGGGCGCCGGCGGCTCACGAAGCGCGTCGAGCGGGCGCTCATGTCCTCGATCGTCCAGTCGCGGACACTCCAGGCGGGCGGGCGCAAGCTCGGCTACGTCGCGCTCAACCAGTTCGCGTCGGGCGCCCACGCTGAGGTCGCAAAGGCCGTCCGCCGGGAGATCGCGCAGGGGGCAAAGGGCATCGTCTTCGATCTGCGCGGCAACGGCGGGGGCCTGCTGGATGAGGGGGTCCTCGTCAGCAGCCTGTTTATCCCCAAGGGCGTGATCGTCTCCACCCAGGGGCGCGAGCGGCCGAAGCACGTCTATGAGGCCGAAGGGGAGACGGTCTCGGCGACGATCCCGCTGGTGGTGCTCGTCGACCGGGGCACCGCCTCGGCGTCCGAGATCGTCACGGGGGCGATCCAGGACCACCACCGCGGCAAGATCGTCGGCACGAACACCTTCGGCAAGGGGGTCTTCCAGGAGGTGCGGGACCTTCCCAACGGAGGTGCGCTCAAGATCACGGTCGGCGAGTACTTCACGCCGAACGGCCGCAACCTGGGCGGCGGGGGCGTCAAGGAGGGCAAGGGTCTCAACCCCGACATCCGTGCCATGGACGACCCCAAGACGCTCGGGCGCGACGAGGCGCTCGTCGTCGCTGAGCGCACGCTCGCCGCCGAGATCCGATGAAGGGCGCGGAGCGGGATCCGCGCACGGCGACGGTCGCCGTGCTCGAGAGACGCGGTCGCTTCCTCACCGCGGAGCCGTTTTTCGCCCGCGGCGGGAGGATGGCGATCGACACGCGCGCGCGCGGCGCGCGCGACGCACGGGCGGGCGACCTCGTGCTCGTGGGGAGGGGAGACAACGGCGGGAGCGGCGCCGGGGCCGGCGCCGGCCGCGGCGCTCCGCGGGGTCGAGGGGCAGCGGCGGTGCAGCGCGTGATCGGTCGCCCCGACGTCGCGCGTGACGTGATCGAGGCCCTGATGCTCGAGCGAGGCCTGCGTCGCCGCTTCGCCCCGGCGCTCGAGCGGGAGGCCCACGCCGCGGCGGAGACGCCGGTGGTCCCGGGCGAGGGGCGGCGCGACCTGCGCCACCTGCCGACGTTCACGATCGACCCGGCCTCGGCGCGCGACTTCGACGACGCGATCTCCGCCGAGGAGCGCGCGCCGGGGCGCTGGCGCGTGTGGGTGCACATCGCCGACGTGGCGGCCCACGTGCCGCCGGGCTCGGTCGTCGATGACGAGGCCCAGCGCCGCGCCACGAGCGTGTACGTCCCCGGCGCGGTCGAGCCCATGCTGCCCTCCTCGCTCTCGAACGGTGCGTGTTCGCTCGTCCCCGGCCAGGACCGCCTGGCGGTCACCGTCGAGCTCGACCTCGACGGGGCGCGCGTGGAGCGCGCGGCGTTTCACCGCTCCGTCATCCGCTCGGACGAGCGCCTGGACTACGACCGCGTCGATCGGATCTTCGCCGGTGCGGAGACGGCGGAGGAGCCGTGGGTCGCTCCGCTGGCCGCCGCCCGCGCCGCGGCGCGCGCGGCGCACGGCGCCCTGGTGGTGGAGAGCGGCGAGCCGGACTTCGCCTTCGACTCCGCCGGGCACGTCGTCTCGGGCCATCCGGTCGCGCAGACGGAGTCCCACCGGCTGATCGAGCACCTGATGATCGCCGCCAACGAGCAGGTCGCCGCGGCGCTCGAGCAGGCCAAGGCGCCGGCGCTCTTCCGGGTCCACGAACGGCCCGACGCCCCGGCGGTGGAGCGGCTCCTCGAGCAGCTCGCCTCGCTCGACGTGCCCACGCCGCCGGCGCCCGAGCGGCTGAGCCCCCAGCAGGCGGCCGACCTCGTCGGCGCGATATCCGTGCTCGTCGACCGCCACGTGCGGCGCGTCGGTCACGCGCGCCAGGCGCTGACCACGCTCATCCTCCGCGCCCTCAAGCAGGCCGCCTACCACCCGAAGAACCTCGGCCACGCCGGTCTGCAGTCCGCGCGGTACTGCCACTTCACCTCGCCGATCCGCCGCTATCCCGACCTCGTCTGCCACCGCGCGCTGCTCGCGCTCGTGGGGGCGGGGGAGGAGGCGCCGCTCGGCTCCGCGCTCGAGGACACGGCGGTGTGGTGCTCGACGCGCGAGCGCGACGCGATGTCGATCGAGCGCGCCGGCGATGCGGTGGCCCGCTGCTTCCTGCTCGAGCGCGCGCTCTTCGAGGGCGGCTGGGAGCAGGAGTGGGAGGGCGAGGTGGTAGGGGTGATCGGCGCGGGCGCGTTCGTGGCCTTCGGCGAGGGCTACGAGGGGATGCTCCCCGTGCGGCGCCTGCGCGGCGAGTGGTGGGAGCTGAACGAGCCCGGCACCATCCTCGTCGGCACCCGGTCGGGGAAGGCGATCCGCCTCGGAGATCCGGTGACGGTGCAGGTCGAGCGGGTCGACACCGCGCGCGGGCGCGTCGACCTCCTGCCCGTGGAGCTCTGAGCCGAGAAGATGGCGAAGAGATCGGGCCGTCCGGTCCGCTCGGGCGACGTGGCCACCAACCGGCAGGCGAGCTACCGGTTCGAGCTGCTCGAGCGCTTCGAGGCGGGTATCGCGCTGACCGGGACCGAGGTTAAGTCACTGCGCAGCGGCAAGGCCCAGATCAAGGACGCCTACGCCGCGATCGAGAACGGCGAGCTCTGGCTGCACCACATGCACATCCCGCCCTACGCGCCCGCGAGCCGGGAGAACCACGAACCCGAGCGCAACCGCAAGCTTCTGCTCCACCGGCGCGAGATCGAGCGGCTGATCGGCACGACCAAGGAACGAGGCCTGACGCTCGTGCCCACCCGGCTCTACTTCTCCGGGCCGCGCGCCAAGGTGGAGATCGCGCTCGCGCGCGGCAAGGACCGCTTCGACAAGCGCCAGACGATCCGCGAGCGCGAGGTCAAGCGCGACATGCAGCGCGCGCTACGGGAGGCCAATCGCTAGGAGGACGCGGAGGTGGCGGCGGCCTCGCGACCTCGGCCCGCGAGCGCGACGTTCGCCGCGCCCACCAGCGCGAGCAGGACGGCGTAGACCTCGGCGCGCCCGAGGGCGTTCGGGTAGTCGTCGACGAGGAGGAGGAAGAGGCCAACCGCGGCGATCGCCCCGGCGACGCCGAGCGCGTCGACCGAGAACCCACGGGGCTGCAGCGCTGCCGCCGCCATCCCGCCGACGCCGACCGCGAGCAGGTAGCCGGCCGGGAGGTTGATGCCGGTGTGGACCTCGTCGAGGAGCACCACCACCGCTCCGAAGGCGACGAGCACCACGGCGGTCGCCCAGTGTCCGTTCGCGCGGCCGCCGAGCGTGGCGGCGGCCAGATAGGCGAGGCCCACCAGGAGCGGGGTCCAGAAGAAGTCGAGCGGCCCGATGCCGGCGAGCAGCTCGATGACCCCCGCGCCGCCGATGAGGGCGAGCCCCTGGCGGAGGCGGACGGCGGAGGGCTTGGCGGCGGGCTCGGGCACGGCGGGTTCTTCGCCTGTCCCTGCGGTGCGCCCTGGCGTTACGCCGGCAGGTGGCGCACGAGGTGGGTTGCGTACATCCCGTAGGCCAGCAACCCGATGAGCCCGACGTAGACCGCGGCGACCATCAGGCGGTTGCGCGGACTCACCTTGTAGTAGGCCTGCTGTGTCCGATCGCCTGAGCGCAGAGCCTTCCAGCGCCGCCAGGTCTCCATGAGCCCGAACAGCAGGATGATGAAGATGATCGGGTTGGGAAAGCGCAGGGCGAGGAAGACCATGGCTCCGAAGCCGAGGAACCACATCCACGGGGCCATGGCGGCCATCGCGCGGCCGCCGTCGAGCGGCAGGACGGGCAGCAGGTTGATGAGGTTGAGGAAGAGCCCGGTGAAGGCGAGGGCCTGCCAGAACTCGTTGCCGGTCGCGTGCCACACGGGGATGAGCGCGGCGGCCGCGGCGGAGCCCAGAATCGGTCCGGCAAGTCCGACCCGCGCCTCGGCCAGCGCGTTCTCGCCCAGCGATTTGGCGGCGATGAATGCCCCCATGAAGGGGATGAACATCGGCGCGCTCGCCTTGATCCCCTCCCGCCGAAGCTGGATGACGTGCCCCATCTCGTGGATGAAGAGCAGCGCGACGAACCCGACCGCGAACGTCCAGCCCCAGATGAGGGAGTAGGCGGCGACGGAGACGAGCATCGAGCCCGACGTCGTGAGGAGCTTTAGCTTGGGGAGGAGGAGCAGTACCCCCTTGAGCTTGGCGAGGAGCGCGCCGAGGGCCACGAGCAGACCGCCGCCGCGCTTGGCCTTGTCGCGGAAGGGCGAGCCCTGCGGATCCGGCGCACCGCGTCCGAACGGGCTCGGTGGCGCCTGGCGGTCGGGTGCGGCGTAGCCGGGAGGGGGTGCCGAGGTGCGTTCCGCTGACCACTGGCTCTGAGGGTCCATGCCTCATAGTGTGGCAACAGGACTGGCCCCGCCGGCCGGTGTGTTCGGAGGAGCTACGATGAAGGAGCGTTTCCCGGGGACGACAGGCTTCGACGTGGTCGTTTTCGTGGGCGTAGTTGCGAGCCGAGGTCCCCGGTCGGCCTCGTAAAACAACCGGGAAAACCAATACGTGCGGACTCTCACGAGTACGCCCTCGCCGCTTAGCCACTAGCTAAGCCGTGAGGTCTTGGCCCCGACTCGCCCGCGGTCGGGATCGCCGGGATCAGAAAGCGGGCTAAGCCCGGGAAGGTCTGCCCTCGCCGACCCGGGGACTCCAAGGGGGCTGGTCTGAGGCAACCCCGCCGGCGAGGCGAGCCTCGGACGAGACCAGAGCGCCGGCTACGCTCGTAGACGCTGCGGCCACGCGACTGCGGACGCGGGTTCGATTCCCGCCGTCTCCATGGTTGGTTGCTCGCTCGCGCGGGTCTCGTGGTGGCCTGATTGGGGGCATCCGGCGGTCGCCGTAGCTTGCGCGCGTGCCTTCTGCGCCGAGGCTCGTTTACTGACGGAGCACGCGCTCGCGAAGGCCTCCTTCCTCAGGCTGACGCGCGTCGACGTCGAGACCGCGGTGCTCGAGCACCACGGCGAGCGGCGCGCGAACACCGGCGCCGCTGACTGGACGGTGCGGGTCGGGCGGCTAGTCGTCGCCTACAACCATCCGGACGGCGACGATGGCCTCACCGCGCGCGTCGTGACGCTCTGGCGGACGCGGTAGCCTGACCCCGTGCGGATCGACGGACATTACGATCGGGCCGCTGACATCGCCTGGCTCCGTTTCGAGGGCTACGACGCTGGCCGCGTTGTGGCGGATGAGGCGGAATCCGGTCTTATCGAGAAAGATCCGGACACGGGCACCATCGTCGGCCTCGAGTACTGGCGCGCGAGTGGCGCCCTTCCGGAGGCGTTCCTTTCGATGCTCGCGTCGCCGGAGGCCGGCATACCGGCGTGACGCCGGCTCGTTCCCGACAACCGGCGCACACCGCGGGCCGTTCCGTCGAACGACGCCTGACCTACACCGCGGCTCGCGGGTTCGATAGTCGTCCCATCAACTCCACTGCTTGCTTGCCGGTAAAGCGCGCTTCTGTTCGCAGCGGGCGAGAGCGCTCGCTCACCCAGGCGGCATGCCTGACCGAGGCTCGATGACCTCGTCGCGGCGGTAGGTCACCTTCAGATCGTCCTGCCAGTCCCCCGGGGTCCGGGCGAGCTGCCATCGGCCCTCGAAGGAATCATGGCCGAGCGTTGCGGAAAAGCGCTGGGCGAATGTGGGGTCGTCTCGCCAAATACGAAGTACGCCGTGCTCGAGCGAGACGCGGTACGTCCGGCGCACGCCGCGCGAGTCGAAGTACTCCATGACCAGCCCGTCGCCGGCCTCGGGGGCGCCGATGACGCTGATCGCGTCGGGAAAGGACTCGTGGTCGTGGTGCGAGCGCTGGACGAGGAAGTTCCTGCCCTCGAGCCACTCGTACGTGATGCTGCCCGGCACGATGGTGTCGAACTGCGGGTGGGTCGCCTCGGTGAACCAGGTGCCGATCAGCAGGTCAAACGGTTCTAGGACGGCAGCGTCCGGCTGTCGATTCGTGGCTTTCACGGACTCATTCTCGCCCAGCAGGTAGCCGGAGGCAAGGCAGCGATTGAGTCGCGAATCGACGATTCGCGACGGCCTCTTTGGGGGTTCGATAGTCGTCCATGAACTCCACCGACCCTCCAATAGCCGCCCGGGCGGGCGGCTCGGGTCGTCTCTGCGAACCATGTTCGGAGATCAGCTGCTGGGCGCCGGCTCGCGCGCGTCCGAGGGTGATGCTTCGATCATGATTGGTGCCCACGATCAGCGTCTTCTAGGGCATCGTGGTCCGCATGTTTGTGAAGGACCATCCGCCCCCGCACTTCCACGTCCGATACGGCGAGTACCACGCGCGGGTCACAGATCGACACCAGTGGCGTGCTCGACGGCCGCTTGCCACCGCGGGTTGAACGCATAGTGCGCCAGTGGGCCGAGCTGCATCGTGGGGAGCTCGGCGACAACTGGGCGCGGATCGATAGATCGCTCCCTCCGAACCGAATCGAGCCGCTCGCGTGATGGCTCCGCCGATAAAGGGGGTGACTGCGCTTGACGGGTATGTCATTCGGGTGTTGTTCGCCGACGGGCAGGTGCGGGACGTGGATATGGAGCCTGTCCTCGGCGGCCCGATCTTCCAGCCCCTGAAGGATCGGGGAATCTTCACGGCGGTCGTCGTCAGCGAGTTCGGCGACACGGTCGTTTGGCCCAACGGCGCAGATCTTGACCCTGAAGTGATGTACGGACTGGAACGCCCGTCGTCGGAGCCTGCACCTCGGATCACTACGCCGCCGCTCACCGGTGGGCGACATCAGGCGGCCTGAAGCACGAGCGTGCTGAGGCCCGCGACGGCCACCAGCAGTCCGACGATCAGAAGCTCGGCTTGGCCCATCGCCAGAATGCTGCTCCGCACCTACCGGACGAGCAGCCGGCTGTCAAAAGAGGATGACCGCCCGCCCGCGCAGCCCGCCCGCCTCCATCGCGCGCTGGGCCTCGGCGGCCTCCTCGGGCGGGTACTCGCCGGCGACGCGCAGTTGCAGGCGTCCGTCGGAGGCCAGCCGCCGCATCTCCTCGAGCCAGTCCGTCCGCTCCAGGACGTTGAACACGAAGACCTGCTTGACGACGATGCCCCGCTCGGTCTCCTCGGGGTTCCAGCCGCGCACGACGACCATCGTGCCGCCGTCGCGGATCGCGCCGAACGCTCTCTCGTGCAGCAGGGCGGTGTCGTAGAGCCCGTCGACGCCTTCGGGCGCCGCCTCGCGGACCGTCGCGACGAAGCCCTCTCCGCGCGGGACGACGACGTCGGCCCCGTAGCCGTGCACGAGCTCCTCGTCCTCGGGCTTGGCGTCGGCGACGACGCGCAGACCCTGCTCCCTGGCCAGCGGGATGACGTAGGACGCGAGCAGCCCGGCGCCGCCGGTCACGGCGAGCGTGTGACCGGCCTGCAGCCCGAGCAGCTCGAGGCCCAACTTGGCGGTGAGACCGTTCATCGGGAGCGTCGAGGCCTGCTGGAGCGTCGCGCCGTCGGGGACGGGGACGACCGCCGCGGCGGGCACTACCACGAGGTCGGCCTGCGCGCCGCCCTCGGGCCGGCGCGGGCTGACGGCCGCCATCACCTCGTCGCCCACATGCAGCCGATCGACGCCGTCCCCGACGGCCTCGACGGTCCCGGCGGCATCCATCCCCGGCGTCCACGGCGCGGGCAGATCGCCGCCGCCGCTCTGGCGCAGGCCGATGTCGGTCGGATTGACCGCGGCCGCCTTGACCGCGATACGGACCTCGCCCGGCCCGGGCTCCCGGACCGGGCGATCGACGACCGAGAGGACCTCGGGTCCGCCCGGGACGGTGATTCCCACTGCACGCATGGTCAGACCTCCAGGATCGTTGGGCCGACAACTTCTGACCCGGAATGTAGGCGGAGGGATGTTCGCGCAGCGGCTTTCTTCGGAGCGTGAACGAGGGCCGGCGACTGTGCCGGCCCTCGTCACACCCGGTGGGTCAGCCTCCGAAGCCGCCCGGGCCGTCGTGGCCGCCGGGGCCCTGCATGACCTGGTAGGAGCTGTCGAGGTGGACCTCGACCTTGGTGCCGTCGGACTTCGTGACGGTCGTCTCGAAGCCCCTGCCCGTCATGTCGTTGGTGACGGCACCCGGGGTGCCGCTGCCGACGCTCTTGACCGCGGCGGCCTCGGCCTTCGCGGCGGCGTCGCCGCTCACGGGCTTCTCGGCGTCGTCATGCGCGGCGGTTCCGTGCGCCGGGCCGTCGAACCTCGGCGGAGCCTGCGTCGTCGTTGCGCTCTGGGCCGTGGTGCTCGCGGTCTGCGACGTCGCTGCGCCGGCGAGGGCCGAGCCGCCGAGGGCGAGCGCAGCGAGCGCCGCTGCGCCGACCAGCACCTTCTGGATGCGTTGGAACATGGGTTCCGTCTCCTTGGTAGTCCGGGCGTCTCCCGGGCTCGATCAGGCGCGTCGCCGACGACCTCGTCGCGCATCTCCGTTCCGAAGCCCAGCAGGCGCTCGACCTCCTCGCCAGCTGGACGGCGACGCTCGATCGGGCTGGATACCGTCGGCGTCAGCGACGAAGCCCGCAGGACGCTGACCGCGGGCCGTGCCCGATCGGGGCCGGCCGCGCGAGCAGTGTCATGGGCCACCTCAACAGGAAGGTAGTTCCCCATGGAGATCACGAGAAGCAGCATCGACACGGCCAAGGGCCCCGCGGACTGGTTCACCGGGGACGTCTACATCGACCCGGTCGCGGCAGCGCCCGCGCCCGGACGCGTCCAGGCAAGCCTTGTCCACTTCACGCCGGGGGCGCGCACCGCGTGGCACGCGCACCCGCTGGGCCAGACGATCTACGTCACCGAGGGCGTCGGGCTCGTCCAGCGGCGCGGAGGCACGATCGAGGGCATCCGTCCCGGTGACCGCGTCTTCTTCGAGCCCGACGAAGAGCACTGGCACGGCGCCGCGCCGAAACGCTTCATGGTCCACCTCGCGCTCAACGAGGTCGACGAGGACCACCCCGCCGCCAACTGGGGCGACAAGGTCACCGACGCGGAGTACTCAGCCGCCCCGAGGGTCGACTAGAAGCAACCGCTGGGAGCTTCGCCCGCACCGGACGCACCGGCGACGAGCCGACACTCCCTCGCCAATGGGGCCCTCAGGGGTTCGATAGTCGTCCCATCAACTCCACGTTTGCTGCGTCCAGCTCTCAACGTCAAGCCAAACACTCACATCACGCCGCTCCCTGCGATCCGGGCTCATCTGGATGAGCGTTCGTCAAGTGGCCAGGTCGGGTGACGTCACGTCTACGGTCGGGGATTTCGACGCCCTCGCCTGCCGTTGTTCAGTCTAGGTCGAAGGCGGCTCTGAGCGCGTCGCCGAGGGACTGCTCCTGACGGTCGAGTAACACACCGATCTGAGGGCCGACGGCGGCCTTTGAGATCGTCGTCACGTGGTCGCAACTGACCACCGACGGGCCGTCGAGTCCGTTATCCCGGTCGACGGGAACTTCGGTCGATAGACCGCGGATGGTCGTGGTGATCGGTGCGACGGTCACGGTGCTGAGGTGGGGACGCACCAGCGCCCTGGTCAGGATGAGCACCGGACGCTGTTTGTCGAGTCGTGCGATGTGTATCGGCCGCATCACGCATCGTCGAGCGCCAGATCGGTCGCGTGCTCGGCCAGTCCCTCGAGCTCAGGGTCGGCGCCCGTTCGGACGAGGATGGCGGCATCCCTCGCTGCGAGCGCCCGGCGCCGTTCACGTTCCAGCGCGCGGGTGACAACGGCCGCCCGGCTGCGACCGTCCCCCCTGGCGACGGCGCTATCGACGAACTCCACCAGCGCGTCGGGAAGACGGACCGCGATCTGCTTGCTCATCCCAACACGGTACCATTCTGGTATGAGAATTCGGGTGCGCCCGCGCCGGCGGGCCCAGACCGGCGTGATCCACGGACGGTGAGCCGCGCCGTCGAAGAGTCGAATCGCCGGCTGCTCCGCGCGCGGGACGCGATGGATCGCGGCTACGCCCAGCCGCTCGACATCCCGAGGCTCGCGCGAGTCTCGCACGTCTCCGAGGCGCACTTCATCCGGACGTTCCGTGCCACCTTTGGAGAGACGCCGCACCGCTACCTGCAGCGCCGTCGCGTCGAGCGGTCGATGTTCCTCCTCCGGGAGACCGACTCCACCGTGACGGAGATCTGCTTCGAGGTCGGCTTCGCCAGCGTCGGCACGTTCAGCCGGACGTTCCGCGAGATCGTCGGCGAACCACCAACGGCCTACCGCCACCGCGCCGACGTCAGCGCCGTTCCGAACTGCTTTGCGATGGCCTGGACGCGACCGAGCAGTTTCGGAGAAGCCGACCGGCGAGACGGCGGTTAGGTTGGGCGCATGATCAACGCCATCAACATCTCAAACGTATATGTCCTCGACCAGGACGAGGCCCTCGAGTTCTACGTCGGCAAGCTCGGGTTCGAGGTCAACACGGACATGAACCTGGGGCCCATGCGCTGGCTGACCGTCAACGTACCCGGCGGCGAGGGGCGCCAGCTCCTGCTGGAGGCGCCCGGGCCGCCCGCCATGGACGATGCGACCGCCGAGCAGGTTCGGGAGCTCGTGACGAAGGGCGCCCTGGGTGCGGTCTTCCTCACGACCGACGACTGCCGGAAGACCTACGAGGAGCTCCGGGAGCGGGGCGTCGAGTTCACCACGGAGCCCGTCGAGCACTTCTACGGCGTCGACTGCGCCCTGCGTGACCCCTTCGGCAACCACATCCGGATCGCGCAGTTGGTCGATGGGCCGCTCGAAGCGCCCGACCCGGCGGAGTTCGCCAACGGCTGAGGCGGACCACCAGCCTCCCGGGCGGTCTAGTCGCCCGGGAGGCGGCCGGACCTATCTCGTCGAAGGCTCCGCGTAGCGCAGCGACCCGGGTGTCGTGAGGGTCTCTCCGGTCTCGAGCAGCGTCTTCAACCCAGAAAGGATCATCGGCCAGCCGCCGTAGAGTTCGCCGTTGGCGCCTTCGCGCAACTGGTCGTGGGTCACGGTCAACCGGCAGGAGTCGCCGACTCGCTCGATCTCCCAGGTGACCCTCGACGTCCCCTCGGCCTTCACCTCGTCGCTCCAGAGGGCGGTCATGCTCTGCACGAGCCGGCGGGGCGGATCGACCTCCAGGTTCTCGCCCTCGTTGATCGCGATGCCCGCCCGCGGGTGGACCGCCTCGTAGCGGGAGCCCGGCGTCCAGTCCGAGTCGATGCCCACGCCGAAGGTGTACTTCTGCTTCATCTGGTCGTCGGTGATCGCCTCCCACAGGCGCTCCGGCGTCGTCTTGATGTAGATCTCGAATACCTTTTCCATGCCATCCTCCTCGAGTGTCTTCTTGAGACCGCTGAGCGTCGCGGCCCAGGGCTCGGCGTACTTGCTCACCCAGCGGTCGTGGACGAGCCGGATCGGGACGGGGTTCAGGAAGTGGAGCTTCTCGCGGCCACGCTTCCTCGTGACCACGAGTCCCGCCTCCTCGAGCACCTTCAGGTGCTTCATGACGCCGAAGCGCGTCATCGGCAGCCCCTGCTCCAGCGCGCCGAGCGTCTGTCCGTCCCGCTCGAAGAGCTCATCAAGCAGGCTTCGGCGGGTCGGATCGGCGAGCGCTCTAAACACCTCGTCCATGCCGGGCACTATATGTGACCTATCGGTCACATGTCAAGGACTGAGGATCAGCGCTGGCCGTGCGGCGCGTAACGGTGGTGCAGCATCAGGTCGTTCCCGTCGGGGTCGCGGAAGAACGCCATGTGGCATACCCCCGTGTCGAGCGTCTCGCCGGCGAAGGCGACGCCCTTGGCCTCGAGCTCGGCCCGGGCCGCCGCCACGTCGTCGACGTGTAGCGCAGGATGGGCGTTGCGCTGCGGCGTGAACTCCATCCCCAGCCGCTCGGGCTCCCAGATGCCGAAGCAGGTCTCGCCGACCCAGAACTCGAAGCGCCCGTGCTCGTCGGGCCGCAGTCCGAGGGTCTCGACGTAGAAGGTCCGTGCGCGTTCGGAGTCCTGCGAGGGGATGCCGATGAAGTCGAGCTGGTTGATCATGCGAGGAGCGTAGTGCGCAACGCGGTATCAGGTCGGCGGCCGCCGTGGGAGGATTCCTCCATGGCATTCGTCCGGCTCCGCGGGCCGCTCAAGGCGCGCGCCGGCCACCGCGCCGAGCACCCGCTCGACGGTGGCACGGTGTTGGAGCTCCTGCGGGAGCTCGAGCGCGCGCATCCACCGCTCGGCGGCTGGATCCTCGACGAGCGCGGGGCCGTGCGGCGGCACATCAACGTGTTCGTGAACGGCGAGGGTGCACGGGAGGAGACGCCGGTCGGGCCGGCCGACCGAGTCGACATCCTTCCGGCGATCTCGGGAGGATGTCGGGAATGACGGAGCTCCTTGTAGCGACCAAGAAGGGCCTGTTCGTGCTGGAGGGCGAACCGGGCTCGCGGTTCGAGCTCAGGACGCGCGCCTTTGCCGGCGAGCCGGTGGAGTACGCCATGCGCGATCCGCGGACGGGACGCCTCGTGGTGTCCGTGACATCTCCCTTCTACGGGCCCAAGCTCTGGTACGCCGACGACTCGAGCGGCGACTGGGAGCAGGCCGAGGGCGTTGCCCTGCCCCCAGGAGGCGACGCGGCGCTCGAGCGCCTCTGGGTGATCGAGGCGGGCGAGGACGAGCGAACCATGTACGCGGGCGGCGACCCGGGTGTGCTCTTCGCCAGCAGTGACGGTGGGGCGACGTGGCAGCTGAACCGCGCCCTCTGGGAGCATCCGACCCGCCCGGAGTGGCGACCGGGGGGCGGCGGCCTGTGCCTGCACTCCATCGTCCCGTGGCCGGGCGACCCGAACCGCCTCGCCGTCGCCATCTCCGCCGCCGGAGTCTGGCTCACCGACGACGCCGGTGAGAGCTGGCGGCAGGGCGGCGCGGGGATCGTGCCCGGGTACCTGCCCGAGGAGGCGCAGGGCGGCGCGATCCCCCTGTGCGTACACAACATGCATCGCGCGCCCGCGCGCCCCGAGCGGATGTTCATGCAGTTTCACGGCGGCGTCTACCGCTCCGACGACGCGGGCCAGACCTGGATAGACATCGCCGCCGGGCTTCCGTCCGACTTCGGCTTCCCGATGGAGGTCGACCCGGCCGACCCCGACAGCGCGTTCGTGATCCCGCTCACGGGCGACAGCGACCGGGTCACGCCGGACGGCCGCGTGCGCGTGTACGAGACCCGCGACGCCGGCGCGAGCTGGAGCGAGCGTGGCGACGGGCTCCCCGGCCCGGACGCCTACCTGACGATCCTGCGCCAGGCGTTCAGCCGGGCCGGCGAGGGTGCGGCGCTGGAGCTCTACTTCGGAGCGACGTCGGGAGACGTCTTCGGCTCGGGAGACGGCGGCCGGAGCTGGTTCACGGCGGCCACCCATCTGCCGCCGGTGTACTCGGTGCGAGCGAGCACGACGCCAGTGCGGCCGTGATCCCGCGGCGGCGGGCCGGCGATTGCCAGGATGTGCCGCGATGACGCCGCTTGAGCCGATCTCCCGCACCTACCGCTTCGCGATGGCCGTGTGCGCGCCGATCGTGCGCTGGTGGGGGCGACTCGAGGTCTCGGGGACCGAGCACCTGCCGAGCTCGGGCGCGGTGCTGCTCGCGGGCAACCACGACTCCTACTGGGACCCGATCGCGATCGGCATCGCCGGCCTGGGGCGTCGCCAGATCCGTGCCCTGGCCAAGTCGTCGCTGTGGAAGGTGCGCGGGCTCGGTCCGATCCTCGACGGCATGGGCCAGATCCCCATCGACCGCGGCGTGGGAGACGCTCGCGCGCTCGATCGCGCTGTCCTCGAGCTGGGACGTGGCGCCTGCATCGGCGTCTTTCCCGAGGGGACGCGGTCGCGCGGGCGCACGCTGCGCGCCCGCAGCGGGTTCGGCCGCCTCGCGGAGCTCGTGCCCGAGGCGCAGGTCGTCTGCTGCACGGTCGAGGGCACGATCGACATCTCGCGCTTCCCGAAGCGCCCGCGAATCCGCGTGCGGTTCTTTCCGCCGGTCGGTGGAGGGCTGAACCAGGGGGAGAGCGCCGCCGAGCTCGCCGTGCGCCTGCTCGCGGAGATCCGGGGCTTCGCGGCCATCGCGCCCCTCGCGCGCCGGCGCCAAAGCGCGTAGCTTCAGCGCGCTCGGGCCAGCGCCTGTACGGCGCGGTGGATCCAGTCCTCCTCGTGCTCGGCCCAGAAGGAGCCGGCATGCGCGCCCGGATAGACGGCGTAGGTGTGCGGCACGCGAGCGCGCAGCAGCTCCTGGTGGAGTTGCTCGTTCTCGGGCAGGAAGTGCGGGTCCGCGTCCCCGACGTAGAAGGAGAACGCGAAGGGCTGGCCGGAGTCCGCGATGCGCTTGGCCGCGCGCACGTAGGAATGGACGCTCGCGGCGCCGTCGGCTTCGGCTGAGCCGAGCTCGAGCGGTCCGTCGCCGACCGGGTTGGTCGGATGGAAGTACCCGCTCCAGGACTGGATGACCGAGAAGACCTCCGGATGTCGGATGCCGATGATGCTGGCGCCATAGCCGCCGGCCGAGACGCCGATGATCGCCCGCCCGCGGCGGTCGGGGATGGTCCGGTAGGTGCGGTCGATGTGGGCGACGAGCTCGGTGGCCACGGCCGTCTCCCAGTTGCGCCCGGGGTGCCAGTCGTGCCATTCGGGATCGGTGTCGCCGACGCGGGCGCCCTGAGGGGAGACCACGATGGCCGGGCGTCCCGCGCCCTCGGCGTCGCGGCCCCAGTCCGCGGCGCCCATCCCCCGGTAGCTCCGCGGGCCGGCAGGCAGGCCGTGCAGCGCGTAGATGACCGGGTAGCGCTTTGCACTCGAGTCGTACCCAGCCGGGAGGTAGACCGCGTAGTGCTCCCGGTCACGGATCGCCTGCGAGGCAAACGAGGCATCGACCATCCGCGCCGGCGAGGCGGCGCGGTGGCGCTGGTGCGGCACGGACGCACGCGAGCTCGCGCCGCATCCGGCGAAGAGGAGCGCCGCGAGCGAGCAGGCGAGCAGGCGGCCTCTCACCGGAGGGTGATCGCGTCGAGGGCCGCGAGGTCCTCCGCGTTCGGCGACCATCTCGCCGCTCGGGCGTTGGCCTGAACCTGCTCGGGCTTGGTGGCGCCCGCGATCACCGAGGCGACGGCCGGCTGGGCGCCCAGGCCGCCGATCGCCACGTCGATCATCTCGAGCTCGCGTTCCCGCGCGAAGTCGGCGAGCGCCTCGAGGCGCGCGAAGGTCTGCGCGTCGGCCACCTCGCCCCTTCCGTGCAGACGGGTGCCCGCGGGCGCCTCCGCGCCGCGGCGGTACTTGCCGGTCAGCAGCCCGCTGGCCAGCGGGAAGTAGGGGAGCACGCCGACCCCCAGGCGCTCGCACTCGGGCACGACCTCGCGCTCGATCCCCCGCTCGAGCAGGCTGTACTCGTTCTGGAGGCTGACGAAGCCGGCGAAGCCCTCGCGCTCGGCGACCTCCGCGGCCTCGGCGAGCTGGGCGGCCGAGAAGTTCGAGCAGCCGACGCAGCGCACCGTGCCCTCGCGCACCAACTCGTCCAGGGCGGCGAGGGTCTCCTCGATCGGCGTCACGCCGTCGGGCGCGTGGTACTGGTAGAGGTCGATCGCGTCGACGCGCAGGCGGCGCAGCGACGCCTCCACCGCCTGGCGGATGTAGGCCGCCGAGCCGCGCGGTCCGGCCGGCTCGCCGTTTGCGCCCTTCATGTCCATGCCGAACTTCGTGGCGAGCACGACCTCGTCGCGGCGGCCCGCGAGGGCCTGGCCGAGCAGCTCCTCGCTGCCGCCCTGACCGCCGTAGACGTCGGCGGTGTCGAAGAAGCTCACGCCGACCGAGAGGGCGGCGTCGACCACCGCGCGCGTGCCCTCGAGGTCGACTCGACCGCCGAAGTTGTTGCAGCCCAGGCCGACGGCGGAGACCCGTAGGTCCCCCAGCGTGCACTGCTCGAGCGTCGTCTCACTCACGTCATCCACTCCTCGATCAGGCGCCGCGCGATCGCGATCGGCGGCGGCAGGTGCAGTCCGTCCTCGTCTTCCTGGGCGGCGGCCGCCGCGGCGAGCTCCTCGCGGTCGAACCAGCGCACGTCCTCGAGCTCGCCGTCGCGGGTGCTCGGCTCGCCGCTCACGTAGCGGGCGTGGAAGCCGAGCATGATGGAGGCCGGAAACGGCCACGGCTGCGAGGAGCGGTAGCGGACGTCCTCGACGGCTACGCCCGCCTCCTCCTCCACCTCGCGGGCCACCGCCTCCTCGAGCGTCTCTCCCGGCTCCACGAAGCCGGCCAGAGCCGAGTAGCGCCCCGGCGGCCACGAGGCCTGGTGGCCGAGTAGGACCCGGTCGCCGTTCTCGACGAGCATGATCACCACCGGGTCGGTGCGCGGGTGGTGGTGCGCCCCGCACCGTGGGCAGACCCGCAGGTGCCCCGCGTCGGCGACCGCGGTCGGGCCTCCACAGCGCGCGCAGAAGCGGTGGTCGCGATGCCAGTTCAGCATCCCGACGGCGTAGGCGAGCAGGCCGGCGTCGTGCCCCGAGGCGCCGGCGGCGACGTCGCGGAGGGCGACCGCGCGCGCCGCACCGAGCATCGGGGCGAGATCCTCCCGTCCGTCCACGTCGGTCGCAAAGAGGGCCTGCTCGCCGTCGAGCCCCAGGAGAACGGGCTCCGCGAGCGCCCCCGCCGCGGCGAGCTCAGGGGCGGAGAGGAGCAGAGGCCGCCACCCTGCGCCGTCCTCGAGCACGTAGGGACCGTCCGCTCCGGCCACCAGCGTCTGGCTCCCGGGATCCTCGAGGCGGGCGCTCAGCCACGCTTCCTCGCCGCGCCGGGGCGTCGCCCGATCGAGCGCGGCGCCGGCGAAGGTGTTGGGGGCGGGCACGCGCTCCACGGTAGCCAGCGCCGTGCGCGCGGCTCCCCTCATCCGAGAGAGAACGCCTCAGCAATCAGCTCGTAGGAGCGCCGGCGCGCCACGTGGTCGTAGGTGATGGTCACGACGATGACCTCTTCGGCGCCGTAGTCGCGGGCGAGCTGCTCCACGCCGAGACGCACCTTCTCGGGCGCTCCGACGATCGCCCGCCGGCGACGCCCCGGCGCGGAGGCCGCCGACGGTTCCCCTTCGGCGAGGAAGCGCAGCGCCTTCTCGACCGGCGGCACCGGGATGAGCTGACCGCGGCGCAGCAGCGAGAAGGTCATGCGGCTGCTGGCGGCGAGCTCCTGCGCCTCCTCGTCGCTCGCGGCACAGATCACCCAGGCGGCGACCGCGACGCGCGGGACGGCCAGCGCGCGCGAGGGCGTGAAGCGCTCTCGGTAGCTCGCGGCGATCTCCTCCCCGGCGGGATTGATGAAGTCGGCGAAGGCGTAGGGGAGCCCGAGCTGGGCCGCCCAGATCGCGCTCTGCTCGGAGGAGCCGAGCAGCCACGGCTCGGGCGCCTCAGGACGCCCGGGAAGGATGCCGCCGAGGCGAGTGAACGGATGGTCGGAGGGAAGGTCGTCGTCGAGGTAGGCGAGGAGCTCGGCGAGCTGCTGGGGGAAGTCGTCCGGTGCCGCCTGGCGGCGGTCGCGCTGCAGCGCGAAGGTGGTCATCGGGTCGGTGCCCGCCGCGCGCCCGAGCCCCACGTCGATCCGCCCCGGGAAGAGGCCGGCGAGCATGCTGAAGGTCTCCGCCACCTTGAAGGGGCTGTAGTGCGGCAGCATCACCCCTCCGCTGCCGATGCGCAGCCGCACGGTGGCGGCGGCGACGGGACCGATCAGCGCCTCCGGACTCGGGCTGGCGAGCATCGGGCCGCCGTGGTGCTCGGCGATCCAGTAGCGGTGATAGCCGAGCTGGTCGGCGAGCCGCGCGAGGTCGAGGGTGTTGCGCAGCGCCTCGCCGCCCGTCGACCCCTCGGAGATAGGCGACTGGTCGAGGACGCTCAGGCGCAGCGGATCATTCATGGGCTGCTTCTCTCATCCCGCCGAGGGTAGGCGTCGACGAAAGCTCGGAATGCGCCGCGCTTCGATGGGGTAGGGCCATCCCGAGCATGGCGAGCACGACACGAGAACCGCGACGGCGACCGCAGGGTCGCCCGACGAAGGCCACCCAGGAGGCGGCCGATGAGCGCCGGGAGAAGGCCGAGGAGGCCGGCGGCCTGCGCGGGTTGATCGCGCGTCGCGGAGGTCAGTGGTCGGTCGACGTGGAGGACGGCCTCCTGCGGCGCACCCAGCGCCCGTTGTGGAACTTCGTGATGGACCATTACTTCCGCATGGAGGTCGAGGGCTGGCACCGGCTGCCCGAGCCGCCCGCCCTGCTCATCGGCATACACGCCAGCGGCCTGCTGCCCATCGACGCCTACCTCACGGGCTTCCAATGGGACCGGCGCTTCGGCACCGAGCGCCCGCTGCACGGCACCTCGCACGACATGCTCATGGCGCTGCCCGGGGTCGGCGACTACCTGCGCGCACTGGGAGGGCTCCCAGCCGCGCCCGACTCGATCACCGCCGCCCTGGCCGCGGGACACGACGTGATCATCTGGCCGGGCGGCGACCTCGACGCCCTGCGTCCGTGGCGCGAGCGCGATCGGGTGGTGCTCGGCGGTCGCCACGGCTTCGTCAAGCAGGCCATCCGCTCGGCGGTGCCGATCGTCCCGGTGGCGACCACCGGCGGGCCCGACACGCTGATCCAGCTCGCCGACGGCAAGGCGATCGCCAAGCGGCTGCGGCTCGACAAGCTCATGCGCGCCAACGCGTTCCCGATCGCCCTCGGCTTCCCCCTCGGGATCGCGCCCGGGATCGTGCCCCAGATCCCGCTGCCCGCCAAGATCCGCACCGAGTTCCTCGATCCGATCGAGCTGGACACCGATCCGGCGCGGGCCGAGGACGAGCGCTACGTCGCGATCAAGTACCGGGAGGTCGAGCGCAAGCTCCAGGCCGGCGTGGACGGGCTGGCCAAGCGCCGCAGCTTCCCCGTCCTCGGATGAGGAGGGTCTCGCGGTGAAGGCGTGCGTCACGGGGGCGACGGGCTTCCTCGGCGGCCACGTCGCGCGGCTCCTCGCCGAGCGCGGGGACGAGGTGCGGGTCACCTACCGCGATCCTGAGCGGCTTGAGCGGCTATCGGAATTGGAGGTCAAGCCGGTCAAGGCCGACATCCTCGACCGCGCCGGCATGCGCCGTGCCCTGCGCGGCGCCGAAGTCGCCTTCCACACCGCGGGCTTCGTGGGCTCCCGGCCCGCCGACCGGGTGTGGGAGATCAACGCGCTCAGTCCCCGCGTGGTCGTCGAGGCGGCGGCCGCCGAGGGCGTGCGCCGCGTGGTGGTCACCTCGAGCGTGGCCGCGCTCGGGCCGGCTCCCGAGGGGGAGATCGGCGATGAGTCCCAGCTCTACCGGGGCGGCGGCCTCGGCCTCACCTACGCCAACGCCAAGCACGAAGGGGAGCGGGAGGCGTTCCTGGCCGGCGCGCGACTCGGCGTCGAGGTGGTGGTCACGAACCCGAGCTACGTCTTCGGGGTGCCCGTCGACCGCTCCCAGCCTGGCGAGACGTCTACCCGCATCGTGGCCAACTACCTCCGAGGACGCCTTCCGGCGGTGGTGGATGGCGAGATCAACGCCGTCGACGTCGAGGACGTGGCGGCGGGCCACCTGCTCGCGGCGGAGAGGGGCACGCCGAGCGAGCGCTACATGCTGGGCGCGCACAACGTCTCCTGGGTGGAGCTGATCGATCGGGTGGCGAAGCTCTCGGGCGTCCACCACCCGGCGCTCGTGCTCCCGCCCGAGCTGGCGCTCGTGGCCCGGATCAGGGAGGGCCTCGGCCTGCCCGGGCCGATCGCCGCGGAGGGCTACGTGCTCATGGGCCAGAACTGGCGCTACTCCTCTCGCAAGGCCGAGCGCGAGCTCGGCTTCAAGGCCCGTCCGCTCGACGCGACGCTCGAAGCCACGATCGAGTGGTACCGCGAGATCATGTCCGCGGGCGCGTTCGCCGAGGACGGGCGCTCGCCGCTGTCGGTCGCCGCGAGCGGAGTGCGGTTGGCGCGGCGGCTCGGGGGCGGCGCTGCGCTGCGGGCGGCCGAGCGGCCCGCGGGCCGGCGGCTCGTCGCCGGGCTCGGCGGCTGAGCGCGGCGGTCAGGCGACGGTGAGCAGGCCGGCCTGCTGCTGGCCGTAGAGGTAGCCGACGAGCGCCTGGGTGACGCGCGGGTCGAACTGCCGGCCGGCTGAGCTCAGGAGCTCTTCGATCGCCTCGGCGTAGGACATCGCCGCCCGGTACGGGCGGTCGGTGGTCATCGCGTGGTAGGCGTCGCAGGCGAGGATGATGCGGCTGCCGATGGGGATCTCCTCCCCGGCGAGGCCGTCGGGATACCCGGTCCCGTTCCAGCTCTCGTGCTCGTGGCGCACGATCCGGGCGACCGACCCGAGGCCGGGGATGACGCGCAGGATCCGCTCGCCGATCACGGGGTGCTGGGCCATGAGCTGCCACTCCTGCTCGTCGAGCGGCGCGGGCTTGTGCAGGATCGCGTCGGGGATCGCCACCTTGCCGATGTCGTGGAGTAGAGCGGCGGCGCGGACGCGCTCCACCTCGGCTCCGGACAGGCCCAGGCTGCGGGCCACCGACCCCGCCATCTCGACGACCGACTCGGAGTGCTCGCCGGTGTAGCGGTCGCGCTCGAGCAGGGCGACGGCCAGGGCTTCGACGACGTCTCGATGAGGGCTGTCCTCGCCCAGCCCCGGCTCGAGGGTCGTCTCCTCGCAGTGCACCGCGACCCGGCCTGCGCCCTCGGCGCGGGCCCGGGCGAGGGCTCGGCCGGCGTGGTCGAGCAGCTCCTCGGGACTGGCCGACGCTCGCTCCTGGGCGGCGATGCCGGCCGAGATCGAGGTGCCGCGCACGGGTCCGCTCTCGAGCACCTCGAGCTCGAGGAGGATCCGCTCCAGGCAGATACGCGCGTCCGCGTTGGTCGTCTCGACCAGCAGCAGGGCGAACTCGTCGCCTCCCGTGCGGCAGACGAGATCCTGCGAGCGGGTACCCGCCCGCAGGACGGCTCCGACCGCGACGAGCAGGTCGTCTCCGACGGGATAGCCGTGGTGGCGCTGCAGGTCACGGAAGCCGTCGACGTCGAGGAGGACGAGGGAAAGGGGACGGCGGTGACGACGGGCGCGCTCGGCCTCCTCGGCCAGGCGGCCCCGGAAGGAGCGGAGGCTCAGGCAGCCGGTCAGCGGATCGCTACGACCCTCACGCTGGCGCTCGCGTGAGCGCTCGAGCTCCAGCTCGGCGATGCGCCGATGGGCCTCGGCAAGCTCGCGGGACAGATCGTCGCGGTCGGCACGGTGGAACATTGCTCCCATCATCGGCATCTCCGCGTCGAACTGGAATCGTGTCGAGCGGGCGCCCCTCCGGCTTGAGCCGGGCGCCTTTCGTGTCGATTCGCACTCGACACCATGACCGTTCGGCGCTGACATGAAGCCATTGCCTACCCGCTGGGGAACCGCCGTCCTGAAGGGCACCGGCGAGCGCGAGCTGGCCGGGCGGCTCGGCGGGGTGCTGTACCTCACCGCCGGGCTGACCGCGCCGCTGATCCTGCTTCTGCCCGGCAGCGAGACCCGGCAGTGGCGGCTGGTCCTCGCCCTCGCCGGCCTCGGCGCGGCATGGGGCCTCGTCAGCCTGTTCCTCGTCGAGTGGGAGCGCGCGTGGCCGCGGCTCACCCATCCGTCGACCACCGCCGGGATCGGGATCTGCGCCGCAATGATGGCGCTCACCGGCGGCGCGCAGTCGCCCGCGCGCTTCTACCTCTTCTTCGTCGTGGTCTTCGCCGGGTGCTTCTACGCCCGGCGCACGGTGCTGCTCTACGCGGCGGCGTGCGGCGTGGCCCACGCTCTGCCGCTGCTCTACACCCACGGCGCCGGGCGCGCGCGCTACTTCGGGGAGCTGGCCATCGTCGTGCCCACCTACTTCGCCCTCGGGTCGCTGGTCTCCGTCGGGCGCGGGCTGCTCGACCGCCTGCACGAGGAGCAGGAGCGCCACGCCGCCGAGCAGGGCGCTCTGCGTCGGGTCGCCACCGCCGTGGCGGAGGCGCACCTCGCGGCCGGGGACGTATTCGCGCTCGTGGCGCGCGAATCCGCAGAGCTCCTCGGCGCCGACGCCGCCGGGATCCTACGCTTCGAGGCCACCGACGAGGCCCGGATCGTCGGCGCCTGGAGCGTGGGCTCGCCGACCGCGGAGAGCGGCACGGTGTACCGGCTCCAGCCCCAGAGCGAGCTCGCCGTCGTCCGCCGGACGGGGCGCCCGGTGCGGATCGACAGCTACGTCGATGGCGCCAGCCGCGTCAGCCAGCTCGGCTACGAGGCCTGCGTGGTCGCTCCGGTGAAGGTGGGCGGCGAGCTGTGGGGCGGCATCGCCCTGACCACGCTCCCCGGTCGCTCCTTCGCCCCCGGTGCCGAGGAGCGCCTCACTCACTTTGCGAGCCTGCTCGAGCTCGCGATCTCCAACGCCGAGTCCCAGCAGAAGCTGACCGTGCAGGCCTCCTCCGATGCGCTGACGGGGCTGCTCAACCACCGCTCCTTCCACGAGCGCCTGCGCTCGGAGGTCTCGCGCGCGATGCGCCACGAGCGTGAGCTCTCCCTGGTCGTCATCGACGTCGACTCCTTCAAGCGGATCAACGACGAGGCCGGGCACGAGGCCGGCGACCGCGTGCTCTCGAGTATCGCCGGACTGCTCGGGCGCTCGGCGCGGGCCGGGGACGTGGTGGCCCGGATCGGCGGCGACGAGTTCGCCCTGCTGCTGCCCGAGACCTCGCGGATGGACGCCTACCTCGTCGCGGAGGCGGCTCGCCAGCTCGTCTCCTCCACGGAGCTGGCCGACGGTGTGCACGTGACGCTCTCCGCCGGGGTCTGCGATCTCGGAACGGCTCCCGACGCCGAGTCGATGTTCCGCCTCGCCGACGGAGCCCTCTACTGGAGCAAGGCACACGGCCGAGATGTGTGCTGGATCTATGACCCCGAAGTGGTCCCCGAGCTCTCGGCCCGTGAGCGCGCCGAGCGGCTCGAGCGCTCCCAGGCGCTGCTAGGCATCCGCGGGCTGGCCCGGGCCATCGACGCGAAGGACCCGAACATGCGGCGCCACTCCGAGCGCGTGGGCGATCTCGCGTGCCGCATCGCCGCCGAGCTCGGCTGGTCGACCGACCGCCGTGCCCTTCTGCGCGAGGCAGCGCTCGTTCACGACGTGGGCAAGATCGGCGTCGCCGACGCGGTGCTGCTCAAGCCCGCCCGGCTGGACGCCGCCGAGACCGCGGCGATGCGCGAGCACCCCGCGCTCGGCGCCCAGATCGTCGCTGACCTTCTCACACCCGAGCAGGTGCAATGGATTCGCTGGCACCACGAGCGCCCCGACGGTGCGGGCTATCCCGACGGTCTCTGGGCGGAGGAGATCCCTCTCGGCGCGGCGATCATCGCCATGGCGGACGCGTGGGACGCGATGACCGTCAGCCGCGCCTACGCGCCCGCACGCGTGCCCGACGACGCGCTGGCGGAGTGCGTGCGCCTGGCGGGAAGCCAGTTCGCGCCCGCGGCGGTCGAGGGGCTGTGCGCGGTGCTGGCGCTGAGCGCCGAGCAGGAGTCGCCGGCGGCCGGGTGAGGCGGCGGCCGCCGGGCGCTCGATGCGGCTGAGAGGACTCGAACCTCCACGGGGTTGCCCCCACAGGCACCTGAAGCCTGCGCGTCTACCAATTCCGCCACAGCCGCGAGGACCGGTCTGCGCTACGTCGCCCGCGCGCGAGAGGAGACGATAGCGGCGACTGACCGAGGCCGGCTTGAGGCGGCATCGCGCCAGAATCGCTTGCTAACCTCGGCCCGCCCGCCGCTATCGTCCAGGGGACTAGGACGCCGCCCTCTCACGGCGGAAACCGGGGTTCGAATCCCCGTAGCGGTACTCAAGAAGCCCCGTCACCACGGGGGTTTCGTCGTTTCAGAGGGCGGTGCGCGCCACTCTGCGCGCCAGTCGGGGCACGCCGCTGCTTCCAGGCGCCGCTTCCGGTTGCATGACTCCGGGCGCGCGCCTATCGTCCCCGGCATGACGGCGCTCACCAGGATCACGGCCGTCGTCATGGCGATGAGCGCCGTGGGATGCGGCAGCGCGGCGCCCAGCGGCACGGCGCCGGCTGCGCCGGCTGCCCATACGCCTAACGCGGAGCCGAAGGCGAGAGCCATGTCCGCGGCTCAGGTCGTAGAGAGCTTCAAGCGGGCGGGCCAACCCGTGGGCCGCATGGAGGCCTACACGGAGACCACCGACCCGAACCACCTGCTCGGTCGCCCTGGCCAGTACACGAGCAAGGCCAACTTCGTCGACCGGCGGGTGCGGGGGAAGGGAGGGTCGGGTCGGTCGATCGAGAGCGCGCAGGGCGGCAGCGTTGAGGTCTTCGCCACACCGGCCGACGCTGGCAGGCGGGCCCGGTACGTCCGGACGGTTTCGCAGAGCGCGAGCATTCTGGTCGAGTACGACTTCCTGCAGGGGAGCACGCTGCTTCGCCTCTCCAACGTCCTGACGCCGACGCAGGCGAACGCCTACAAGGCCGCGTTGACCAGGTGAGCGGCTGACGGAGGGCCGTGCGGGCGGCTGACCGCAACGGCACCGCCGCAACGACCTCACGAGCGTCTACCGTTGCACTGAGACCCACCGTGCCACGGACGGCGCTTCAAACCCCCTATCGCCGCAAGGACGCTCAGCGCGTCGGTGCTCGCCTATGGCGGAAGCAGCTCCTGCCGCTCGACCGCGTCGCGTACAGGGGAGGGGTCCTCGACTTCACGCGCGACTACCTGACCGAGCTGGCCCGGAACTTCAACGCGGGCGCCGCGGATCAGGTGCCGTTCCTCTTGGCCGACGCGCAAAACCAGCATCACTCGCTCCCGGAGCGGTTCCGCGGCGAGGTGAAGGGCGTGGAGGTTGAAGCCGATGGCCTCTACGCACTGATCGAGACCAGCGAGGAGGGCTCGAGGCTTCTTGCCGACAACCCTCGCCTGGGCGTCAGCGCGCGCATCCGAGGCGACAAGGTGCTCGAGCACGTACTCGGGACCCTGAGCCCGGTGGTGACCGGTATGAAGCCGTGGGAGGCCATCGAGCTCTCGTCGGGGTCCGCGCGGGTGATCGACTTGACCGCTGCCAACTACTCGAGCTCCACGGGGGGCCAGAGTGAGCGCGAGAAGGCGCAGGAGATGGCGAAGAAGATGGCGGAGCAAGGCATCTAATGCCGGCCGTTCAACCCGCGCAGCGGAGAAGTGATGGACGACTCGCTCGAACGCCGAAGGCCGCACAACGCGAGGCCGCACGATGCCCTCGCCAAACTCATGGAGGAGAACCGATGAGCCCGATGATGACCCTGCAGGCCGTTACCGTACGAATCCCGACGGAGCGGGAGGATGCCGCCGACGCCGAGGTTGCCAACGGGGGGCTACCGACGATCCCGGCCGAGGCCAGGATGCTGCCGCAGGCACCCCTGTACAAGGCGACCGGCGTCTCCGGCCAGGAGCATCACCTTGGCGTGCCCTCCGAGGTGGCCGAGGCGATCGAAGTCGGCGACCTGATCGCGCTCCCAGACCGCGACGGGCGGCCGTGGGCGACCTTCGAGGTGTTGGCCGAGGTCGGTCAGTGGGCCGAAGCGTTTCCGCTGCCCGAAGGCATGGAGGACGCCCAGTTCGCCGGCTGGGTGCACCTGAGCGCCGCACCGGCCCGCGACCGGCTGACGGCCGCCGCCGAGGAGGCTCAGCGGGCCACTGCCTACTGGGAGATGAACCGTGCTCACGAGAACGCCCGCGTGCAGCGCGAGATACGCCGCAGGGCCGCCGAGTGCACGGAGATCGCCGAGAAGCTCAAGAGCGTGAGCCCGGAACATGCGGCTCGCGTGGTGCAGCACGTGCTCGACGACGACGGACGCGATGCGCTGCTCGCCGCGCTCGCCCGGGTCGAGCGGGAAGCCGCCGAGCAGGAAGCGCCCGTCGCCGCGTAGCCCGCGAGCGGAGCCCCAATGGCGGCGCGCGCCTACACGGACGAGGAGAAGAAGGAGGCGCTAGCCCTCCGCCGGACCCACGGTCCGGCGGAGGCGAGCAGGAGGACGGGGATCAAGTGCGCGACCATCCGCTCGTGGGCTCATAGGAGCGCGGAGGACGCCTCTGAGGGGGCGGAGCAGACCAGAGCGGCAACCGAGACGGCGCGCCTTAGCTGGGCCCAACGACGGGCAGAGCTCACCGACGAGACGGGGGCCGTAGCCGCGGCAATTCTCGACCGGATAAAGGTCTCGAGGAGGTCGAGCGATGCGCGAGCGCTCGCCCAGGCGTTCTCGGTTCTCATCGACCGGGCGCAGCTTCTCGACGGGGGGGCGACGTCTCGCGTGGAGGTCGCCGACCCAGAGGATCTGGCCGCTCGGGTTCGCGGTCTCCGCGATGACCTCGCCACCCGCCGGCTGGGGAAGGCGGGCGCGGAGTGAACCTCGACGAGCTCCTCCTGAGTGACGAGGATCTCGCGGAGCTGACGCCGGCGGAGAGCGCGCGCTACCTCGCAATCCTCGAGACCGCGAAGGCGGCGGTCGCCGGGCCGACCGCGTGGCGGGACCGGGCACGTCCCGAGCAGATCCCGCCGGATGGAGAGTGGTCCCGGCTCTTCCTCCGAGGAGGACGCGGGTCGGGGAAGTCTTTCTGCGGCGCCCACATACTCGCTGAACTGATCCTCCACGACCCTCTCCGGGCAAGCGAAGGGCCGGGGCAGTGGGCCGTCGTGGCGCCTACCTATGGCGACGCGCGCGACACATGCATCGAAGCGCCCGAGTCCGGGCTGCTCTCCGCGTTCGGCACCAGCAGGTCGGAGGTGACCGCCGGTCGGAGCACCTTGGTCGAGATCTACAACAGATCGCTCGGGGAGCTCCGCCTTCGCGACGGGGCAGTGGTGTTCATCGACGGCGCGGACGACGGGGCGCTGCGCATTCAGGGTAAAAATTTGAGGGGCGCGTGGGCGGACGAAATCGGACTCTTCAAGCAATGGGAGCGCGCGTGGGACGAGAGTCTCGCTTTCGCGCTCAGAAAGGGGGACGCGCGCCTGATCGCGACCGGGACCCCAAAAGCAGACATGCCCGCTCGGGAACTCGTGCGGCGGCTGCTCAACGACCCTGCCGTGGCCACGCGACGGCTGCGCACCGCGGATAACCGCGCCAACTTGTCCGACTCGTTCTGGGCGCGGGTGTCGCTCACGGCGGGGTCTCGCCTCTCGCGCCAAGAGCTCGAGGGGGAGCTGCTCGAGGACGTCGAGGGCGCGTTGTGGCGCCGCGACTGGATCGACGAGGCGCGCGTCGCCGAGCCTCCTTACGGGGGATATCGGGCAGTCGTAGTTGGCCTCGACCCCGCCGACGGGGGCGCTCAGGGCGCCGAGCAGGCTCTCACGGTCGCGGCCGCGGGGGTCGACGGTGAGCTCTACGTCATCGCCTCGGAGGGGATGCGAGACACGCCTCTCAAATGGCTATCCCATGCCGTGCGCGTCGCCCAGCAGCAGTCCGCTCGAATCGTGGTGGAGCGAAACCACGGCGGCGCCTTCCTCACCGAGCTCTTGGAGCAGGCGATCCACCAGACCGGCATCCGCGTCCCCTACCAGGTGGTAAACGCGCGGACTGGGAAGCTCACGCGCGCTGAGCCCGTCGCGGCGCTGTACGAACAGGGAAAAGTCCATCACATCGGCGTCCACGCGATCCTCGAAGAGCAGTTCGTCAACTTCACCGGCGCGGCCGGGGAGCGCAGCCCGGACAGGTGCGACGCGACGGTCTGGGCCCTGCTGGAGCTGATGGGCTACGCCCGCCGCTCAGGTGGCACGGGCGCCGGGGGGGATGCGATCCCGTACCGAGATGACGTCCGCGGCGTGAGCGGCGGCGCGATCCAGTGGGCCGGCGCGACGCTGGACCAGGAGCCGGCGCTCATCGTGCCGCCGGTCGGCGCGCGTCTCCCCTGGTAGTCGGGCCGCTCATGCCGACCGCCTCCCCCACGACGTGACGCACGCGACCCTCCTCACTACCTACTGCGGGAAACTTTCCCGCAGTAGGCTTGACGTGCCCATGCGCGTCGCGTTCGGCGTCTCGCGCGTTGCTTCTCTTGCGTTCGTGCGCCCTGGGTCGTTCGAGTCCTTCGAGCTCCCGGCCGAGCGCGACCTTCTCACTCGGCGCCGCCCCTCCCGCTCCTATAATCCACTGAGAGTTTCTCTCAACCGTTCACGAAGTCCGACCAAGGAGGGTCGAACGGCATGGGCAAGGAAGCCCCAACCAAGATGATCGCGGCGCAGTGCCCCGTTGATCTCGCGAGCGCGTTCGCTCGGCTGGCGAGACGAAGGGAACGTTCGCTCAGCGCGGAACTGCGGCTTGCCATGCGCGCCGCCGTCGCCGCGAACGGCCTCGAAAACGACGAAAGCGCCCCACCACAAGGCGCTCCCGTCACAACTCCACCCGCCAGGCACGGCGGCGGGCATGAACCAGCCTACACATAGCCCCGGTCCCTCTCCGCAGCGGTTCTCGCAGGAGAACGGCTCCTTGGTCACCCTCGATGGCGCGGGTCAGGCGACCCGGCTGATGGACGGCGATCAGCTCTTTGCGGAGGAGGTGGCCGCCCAGCGTCCCGGCGACGAGATCCTCGTCTGCTCCGCGAATCCCGACGGTACGCCCGATCTCACAAACGGCATTCGCACCTCTGACGCCGCGAAGGCCGCGCGGACCTGGCGGCGCCTCTGCGGCGCTGCCCGCGCCCGCCAGCGTCAGCCGCGGCCGGCGGCCCCTGTATCGCGGCCGCAGCGACCGCGGGCAGCGGGGCGCACCCGTCGAGAGCGCCGGAGCTCGCCCACGCGCGGCTCCCCCGACAGCGACGACGACCCATCTAG
>JAABUJ010000970.1_pt1 | contig 47380 bp, 40 predicted proteins | sample 5559131 | NCBI WGS metagenome assembly JAABUJ01 (sample SAMN10711875, study PRJNA513366) | rock metagenome | isolation source: Antarctica rocks | place: Antarctica: Victoria Land, Mt New Zealand nord | collected 2016-01-07
GGACGATGGCAAGGATTCGCGCGGGATCCTCACACAGGAGCTTTTGACGCGGGTGCTGGGCTTGGCGGACGGGCGTAGGCTGGCAAATCGAACGGCAAGGGCGCGGGCGGTTTGCTGAGATCGAGTTCGTAGCTGCCGAAGCGGTTGAGATGCTCGTTCAGGTAGGGGCTGGTGCCGGCCAGGGCTTCGGGCGTGATCGCGGTGCCGTGCCCGTCGGCGGCAAGGCTGTCGAGCGCGCGGGTCATGCCGACGACGGTGTGGAAAATGAGCAGGTTAGCAACGAGGTGGTTGTACTTGACCATCTTGCGCTGCTCGTCGCGCTCGGCGGCGGTCGCCAGGCCGCTGCTGCCGAAGGCGACCCACTGGGCGTAGCGGTTGAACAGCTCGCTCTTGTTGGTGGCGGCACCGATAGTGCGGCGCAGGTCAGCCGATCCAAGATACCGAAGTAGAAAATCCGTGCGGATAACCCGGCCCAGCTCCCGGAAGGCGAAGTAGAGCCTGTTCTTGCGGCTGTATGTGGCGAGCCGGCGCAGGATGGCGGACGGCAGCAAGCGTCCGGCCCGGATCGAGAGCACGACGCGCAGCATGTCGGGCAGGTGCGCTTCGATCAGCGGCCAGTCGATAGTGGCGGTGAACAGGTCGTCGATGTGTTCGAAGCGCGCGTCCGCGTCCTGCCGGAACAGGTGCAGGTCCTGCCAGCTGCGGATGCGCGGCATCAACTCGATGCCAAGCAGGTACGCCAGTCCGAAGATGGGGGCCGACTGGCCGTGGGTGTCCGAGTGGACCGTGGACGGTTGCAGCAGCGACCGGTTCTCGGTCACGAAGTCCAGGATGGCGTGGCCCTCGTAGGCGCCGCAGGCCAGGAAGCGCGAGAACAGGGCGATGTATGTGTCGGACACGAGGTAGTAGCCAATCCCGCCATAGCCGCCGTAGCGGATGTGGTAGCTGCTTTTCAGGCTCTCGGGATGCACGTCCCACTTCATGCCGTCAGCGGACGCTGACTCGCCGCTGCCCCAGTGCTGGAGCAGGCCGACCCGGGCGTAGGCATCGATCACGCCGGTGATCGCGTCGTCGAGGTTGGCTTCGGTGATGTGGCGCTGGTTGGCGAAGGCCATGTGCCGGCGGTCCAGGCTCTTGAGGGATCGCGCAGCCTGGCTCGGGCCAAGGCCGCAGCCGTAGCAGAAAACGGTCGCAAGGTAGCGTTCGCGGGGGCGCTCCAGCTTGGCCTCGAAACCGGACACAGGGCTGAAGTGCCGGGTCCAGCCCAGCCAGTGTTCGGTGTCGACGAGTGCCTCCAGGACGCCGACCGGGACCATGCGCGGCTTGAGCAGCCGCTCCAGGAACGCCGTTCCGTCGGTGGCCTCGCGGGCGCGCAGCCGTTTCACCACCGGTTCGCCATCCACGATCTCGACCTGCTCGTTTTCCGGGAAGGCGCTGTCGGTGGCGTCCGCGGTCTGGGCAAGCCGGGCTTTCAGGGCAGTGACGAAGGCAGCCGGATTGACCGGAACGCCGGCCTGCTCGGCGTAGCCCGCAACGTCGCGCTCGTACTCCTCCCAGGACACCAGCTGGTCGCGGTAGTCGCCATACTCCTCGCTGCCAGGAATGCACAGGTCGCCGGACTTCAGCTCGTTGACCACCTGGGTGAACAGGCAAATCTCGAAGTAGCGCCGGTCTACTTCAGCGGGCGTTGGATCGCGGGCGGTGCGCCCGGTTAGCAGCGGCCACCATTTCTCGCCCACCCAGGACAGGTCGAGCTCCTGGCGGGAGGTGGTTCCGTCCGCCTGCACCGTTTCAACAACGGGACACAGCCTGGCCCGGCGATCTGTGCGGTGTGCGAGCAGGAAGGCGATGGCCTGCTCGACACCACGGTCCTGCGACGTCGAGACCGGGGCGGCATGAGCCAAGAAGCGCAGGAACGCCGCGCGCTGGCCGCCATATTGGCGGGTCAGCAGCGGCAGGTAGTTGTTGCCGGCGAAGGCGGCGTGCGCCTCGCACTTCGCCAGGATCGCATCCGCGTCGGGCAGCAGCAGGTCCTCAATGGCGGCCAGGCGCGCGTCCCGCTCGGCCTCTTGGTCCTGGCAGGCCAGCACCGTTTCGCGCAGCAGGGCGACGAGGGAGTCAGTTTCGGCGGCGTGCCGGGTGCGGTGCGCGTCCAGCGCTTCCCTGGCCCGGTTGTGCATGCGCGTGGTCAGCCGCACGAACATCTCGGCCGCGTCGTCCAGCGCCCGGGCGACCTGGCCGCGCAGCAGCGCCGCCATCAGCGCGAGGCGCTTGCTTTCCATCAAGCGGCCTACGTCGGCGGCGCCGAGCGAGCGCGCCTCGGCCGCGAACTGGCGCAGCTTTTGGCCCGGCACGCCTGCGAACGCTTCTGCCGCCACGGCCTGCTCCCGCAGCCAGGCGAGGTGGGCCAGGTGCTCGCGCATGCGCTGCGGGCTGGGCCGCGGCGGGTCCGCCTTGACCTGGTCCCATCCGGACCGGGTGGCCCCCGGGGGCACCACGAGCAGCGCGGCCAGTCGGATGCGCGCCTCGGACGTCAGGGCGGCCGCGACCCGGCGGTGGTAGCCGCGATTGACTAGGGTGCGCGCGCTACGCGCGAGCCGGAGCAGCGCGCCGAAGGCGGGCAGCTCGCAGCGGCAGCGTAGCAGCTCCTCGATGCCGGCGTTGATGATGTCGGCCAGGTCGTCGCGGGTGCGCGCCGCTTCGATGCAGGCCCGCGCGGCCATGCCGCGCGTCTCGCGGTTGTAAGCGGCCACGCCGGCATAGCTGCGCACAAGCGTTGCGAGGTGGACGCGGTAGGTCGTGTCGTCGTAGCCGGCGAGTTCGGGGATGGCGTCCGCCAGGCCGGCAGATGCGGCGACGTGGGCAAGGATGGCCGTTGGCACGTCGGCAAGCCGGACGACACGCCCGAGATGCTGGAATGTCTTGAGCAGGACCAGGAGCGCCAGGCGCGGGCCGGGCTGCCGTGTCTTCTGCCGCGCGAAGGCGCTCTCGGCCGCCTCCGGCGTGAACGCCTCCAGCTCGGCCGGCCCCGGCTGGGTGGGCAGCCGCGGGTAGGCGATGTCAGCGATGACTGGCACGGCGCGCGGTCAGGCCTGCGGGGAAGCAAGGGCTGGGGCGGGCACTGCTGTCTCGACGCCGGCCTGTTTCAGCATCTTGCGCACGCCCGATGCTGAAAGGCATTCGCGGGCGGCAATCTGGCGCAGGCTCAGCCCCTCGCCCTTGAGGGCCACGACGCGCGCCTGTGCGCCGGGATCACGCACGGGCCGGCCGAGGCGCTTGCCCTTTGCGCGCGCGTTGGCCAGCCCTGCCTTGACCCGCTCGACGATGACCTCGCGCTCGAACTCGGCAAAGGAGCCGATGACATGGAAGAACAGCCGCCCCATGGGCGTGGTGGTGTCGATAGCCTGGGTGTGGCTGATGAAGTCCACGCCGAGGTCGCGAAACTCCTGCAGGGCCGCGATCAGCGCGCCGAGGGAGCGCGCGAAGCGGTCGTACTTCCAGACCAGCACGCAGTCGAAGCGGCGCCGGCGCGCGTCGGCCATCAGGGCATCGAACTCAGGCGCGCGCTGGCGGCGGCGCACGTCGCCACTGGCCTGGTCCACATACTCGCGATGCACCGCGAAGCCGCGGCGGCCGGCATAGTCCCGCAGCTCCCGGAGCTGCAGCTCCGGGCTTTGCTCGCCGGTGGACACCCGGGCGTAGATCGCCACCTGCGTCGCGCCCCGCCCCACGTCCGCCTCCGCGCTGTTCTGCCGGGTACTATACTACAGGTTCGTGCACACCTCCGGCAGCCCTGCAAAAAGCCCGGAAATGCTAGGCGCGGCGAAGCCGGAATCAGGGGAGTTTAGTGCACAGCCCCACCGAGGGCAGTGACGACCTGACGCGCCAATCCAGCCATGCAGTCCGGCAGCGGCGGTCAGCCGAGACCCTTCGCCGTCAGCCAGTTCTCCAACGCGGCATTGACCTCGGCAGGGCGCTCCAGGGTCAGCGAGTGCCCGCCCTCTATCGTCGCCTCGGTCAGGTCGGCGCAGTCGGCCCGCATGGGATCTGCCAACCGGCTGTGCACGGTCTCACATACCGCGTCCCACGCCGCGTGTACGAACAGCACCGGCAGGGTAAGCCGGCCGAAGTTCGGCGCCTCGGCGGCATAAGCGAGGTTGGCGGCGTCGTTCATGTACCAGGCATTGGCGCCGCAGAAGCCGGTGCGGGTGAAGGCGGCAACGAGGCCGTCGTAATCGGCCTGCGACAGCATCGTTGGGTCGCGCGGCAGGACGACGGGGGTGCGGGCCGGTCCGAACCTGCCGCCTCTGGCCCGGATGCTAGCGGTGAATGCAGGCTTCCCGGACGCGTCAGGCGAGCCAGCCCGGTAAAGGAGCGCCAGCGTCGCCGCCGCGTCAGCCTCGAAGTCGGCCGCGGCCTGGGCGAAGCGCTCCCGGTAGAACAGCCAGTAGTCCCACTGGCCGACCGGGTACTCGTCGGCAGGATAGAGCGCGCGGTCGATCAGCGGCAGCAGGTTGGGCAGCGCGAAGCCTCGCGCCAGGTAAGGCACGCAAAGATTGGCCACGCCGCGGCAGCGTCCGGCGTGGTGCGAGGCCAGCGCCCAGACGACCGGACTGCCCCAGTCGTGCCCGACCCAGACCGCCGGGGCGCCGCCGAGCGCGTCGTGCAACTCGACCATGTCGGCGACCGTCTCGCGCAAGGCGTAGGCGGCGGTGGTGGTCGGCACAGAGGAACCGCCGTAGCCGCGCATGTCAGGCGCGACGCATCGCCAGCCTGCCGCGGCAAAGTGCGCGAGCTGCGCGCGCCAGATCAGGCCAAGCCCGGGCCAGCCGTGGATGAACACCATCAAGGGTCCGTCGTGCGGCCCTGCCTCCATCCAAGCGGTTCGGTGGCGCGGCATCTCAATGTGTCGGACGGTGAAAGGCGGTCCAGTCATGATCAGCTATCCCTCGGCTCAAGCCCTGCGCGCAGTCGCTTCGGCCCGTGTCTCCAGCGGCCGGAATTTACCCGGGCAAGTCCACCTTGGCCGTCGCGATCAATCGCCAGTCCTCAAGCGCAGCCTTGCGATGCGGGCTAGCCTCGGCCAGGTACTCCGGGCTCTCGACCACGCGCCGGAAGGCCGCGAAGCTGGGGTACTCCACAATCCCAACGTCGTCCCACTGCTCCCCGGCCGGCGCGACCAAGGCAGCGCGCACGGCGCCGAGCCAGAAGGGCTTGATGCCGGCTGGCGAGGCAAGCCGCCTGAAGACCGGGACGTAGCGCTGGTAATAGGCTTCCCGCCCGGAGCACGGCGCGAACTCCGTGCGGCCGCCGTACTCCGCACGCTCCCGGTAGCGGAGCAGGTTGACCATGTAGATCGGGCTGTCACCAGGCATCGCCGCAGCCGCGGCACTGACAGCATCGGGCGTTATCTCGACCGTACGCATGGATGCGATCTCCTGATTGTCCAACGTTCTGACATTTTATGAATTAATGTCAGAACTCGATGTTTGACATTCCTGGTCAGAGTGTCAAGTGGGAACCGTGCACCGTGCATCGATCACCACTGTCTCTCGGGAGGAACGCGTGCTGGACGCCGCGACCGACGTGTTCCTGCGCTACGGCTACGCCCGCACCACGATGGGCGACATCGCCGAGCGCGCCGGCTTGTCCCGGCCGGCGCTCTACCTGGTGTTCCCCGGCAAGGAAGAGGTGTTCGCCGCCGCCATCCACCGCATGAACGACCGCAAGCTCGCCAGCATCCGCGCGGTCCTGACGACGCTGCCGAGCTTGGGGGAGAAGATGCTGCACGCGTGCGAGACTTGGGGCGCGCACGGCGTCGATCTCATGGCCGCTTCTCCCGACGCCCGCGACCTGTTCGATCTCAGGTTCACCCCCGTCCAACAGATCTACGCCGAATTCCAGGCGCTGGTCGCCGAGCTGATCGCGGCGGCCACAACCGCGTCGTTGCTGCGCGCGACGCCGAATGAGCTGGCAAGGACGCTGACCTTCGCCATGCGCGGGTTTCGGGAAACCGCGGCTGACGGGGCGGACATGCGACGGCTGATCGCGCTGCAGGTTTCCGTGCTGCTCGCTGCCCTGGAAGCTGACACTTGATCCGGGCCGGGCACGACAACAACCCTTGAGGCATCAACCCCTTCGGGCAGCATCGCGTCGGCTTGGAGCGGATGCGCCGAGCTTGGTCTGGGATCTCCGCGGGTTTGAACACGTCCTCCATGGCGTCGATGTGTGAGGATCACGCACGAATCCTTGCCATGGTCCATGAAGGCCACGCGCGAACCCAGGATCGTCGCGGCGAGCGTCAGGCAGGGACGGGCGGTCGCGGCCGGTCTTGCCGCCGTAGCAAAGGCCGCGTCGCATGGACCGGCCAGGGCGGCGGTCATGCGGTCACCCCGGCGCGGTCCGACCGCGCGCGCTCCCGGCGGGCGCTGCGCACCTCAGGCCACGTCGGGGGTGAGGAACTGGTGCACCGCCTGGATCACCACCGAGCCTTCGCCCACGCCCGAGGCGACCCGCTTGACCGAGCCCGAGCGCACGTCGCCGATGGCGAACAGACCCGGCTTGGTGGTGGCGTAGGGCGAGGTCAGCGCCATGCCGTCCTCGCCTACGCCGGTCTTGATGAAGCGCTTGGCGTCGAGCTGGAGGCAGCCGTCCAGCCACTCGGTGTTCGGCTCCGCCCCGATCATCAGAAAGACGTTGCCGATTGCGGGAGTTTCGCTGGCGCCCGAGCCGCGATCCGTCCAGGTCACCGTCCGCAGCCGGTCTTCGCCGGCGAGCGCGGTGATCTCGGTTCGCGGGTGGAGCGTGATCTTGCTGTTCTGCTCGATGCGCTGGACCAGGTAATCGGACATGGTCGCGGTTAGCCCGTCGGCGCGCACCAGAATGTGGACGTGCGCAGTCGTGCGCGCGAGAAACACCGCCGCCTGGCCCGCCGAGTTGCCGCCGCCCACGACGATCACCTCCTCGCCGCCGCAGAGCTTCTGCTCCATGGCGGTCGCTGCATAGTGAATGCCCTGGCCCTCATACTTCTCCTGGCCCGGTACATTGAGCTTCCGGTAGCGCGCTCCGGTGGCGACCACGACGGCGCAGGCCCTGACGGTCTGGCCATCGTCGAGGCGGAGGCGATAGGGCCTCTCGTCGCAGTCGATGCTGGCGACGTTGCGCGAGATCGCCAAATGCGCGCCGAACTTCTGCGCCTGGATCTGCGCGCGCCCGGCGAGCGCCTGGCCGGAGATGCCGGTCGGGAAGCCCAGATAGTTCTCGATCTTCGAGCTCGTCCCCGCCTGGCCGCCCGGCGCGACGCCCTCGATGACGATGGTCTCCAGCCCTTCGGACGCGGCATAGACCGCGGCCGCGAGGCCCGCCGGTCCGGCCCCGACGATCGCAACGTCGTAGACCACATCGGCGTCGAGGATCTCGGTCAGCCCGAGCCGATCGGCGAGCGCCGCTGTCTCGGGATTCCGGAGCGCTTCATGTCCCGGAAGGATCACCACCGGCAGCTGCTCCGGCGTGATCTCGAAGCAGGCGAGGAAGCCGCCCGCGTCGGGATCGGCCTCGGTGTCGAGCAGCCGGTGCGGATAGCCGTTGCGCGTCAGGAAGCGCTGGAGCCGCAAGGTTTCGCCGCCGTGGCCCGGACCGATCAGCACGACCCCGCCCTGCCCATGCAGGATGAAGCCGATGCGGCGCAGGATGAAGGCCCGCATCAGGGTCTCGCCGATGTCGGGCTCGCCCGTCACCAGCCGCCGAAAGTCGGCGCGCGGCACGCGGACGACCTTGCTGTCGACGCCGACCCGGCCCGAGACGAGAATCATGCGGTCGTTGAACAGGTCGAGCTCGCCGGTGAACTGGCGCTCGCCGTGCACGGTGAACACGTTCGGCGCACCGTGCTCGTCGAGGTCGAAGATCTCGATGTTACCTTCAAGCACGAAGAAGAAGTCGACGGAGCGCTGGCCGCGCTCGAACACCAACGTTCCCGCCGCGAGGTCTTCGACGTGGCCGTAGCTCGCGATCCGCGTGGCCATCTCCTGGCTGAGGCGCGGGAAGATCTGCGCCTCGCGGGTATAGGGGTCGGTCGGATCGAGGTCCGTGTCCGGGACTGCTGTCTGATCGTCGGCCATGCGCTAAGAGGTAGGCCTGAGACCACGACACGGCAATGAAGTTGGGCGTGGCCGCTTCTGCGCCCGACGCCTAGCGCACCCATCCAGCCTGACTGCCGGAGACCCGCCATGAGCGCGGCCTGCTCCCATCTTTCGACGATCCAGACCGTGACGCCGCGCACGCGCGGCTGTGAGGAGTGCCTCAAGCTCGGGCAGACCTGGTTCCATCTCCGCGTCTGCCGGACATGCGGGCATGTGGGCTGTTGCGACCAGTTGCCGGGCAAGCACGGAACGGCCCACTTCCACGCCACCGGCCATCCGATCATCGAGGGCTACGACCCGCCCGAAGGATGGGGCTGGTGCTTCCGGGACGACGTGATGATCGACCTGGGGGACGACACCACGCCCCAGGTCGGACCGATCCCGCGCTACTACTGAGCACCCGGAAAGCGGAGGTCGCCGACTACAGGGTCGACGTCGTGAAGAGCCGCCACCGAGCGTCGCTCGGGACACCTTGAATCTTCTTCACCGGAAGCCGTAGTCGAATGTGCCGAGCCGCGCCAAGTCTTCCGGGCGCGCCAGATGAAACTAACTCACCGCTTGGCTCGACTCGCTCGCGCTGAGAACAAATAACGAACAATCGTCCTGTGCGAGTCCGCCTCTGCCGTACCAGCCTCTCCTCACCGAAAGTCCCGTGTCTTAACCCGGATCGCGTCAAGGGAGAGGTCGGGTATGTAGATGTCCCGCGGCTTGACCCCACGCGGCGGCTGATCTCGCGGGTCGTGACCCGACGAGCCGTGGTGGAACTCGTCTCCTCGCCCGTGCGGCAGCGGAAAGCTCCCGTCGCGGTCGCCGACGCTGGCCAGTGCGTCGGAGAGATCGTGGAGTCGGTGTGCGACGACATGGACCACCTCGCCTTCGCGCTGGACGCGCCCGTCCACCCGCAGCATCCCGGCGGTGAGGATCACCCGTCGCTGCTTCTCGTAGAGGCTCGGCCAGATCACGAGGTTGGCGACGCCGGTCTCGTCCTCGACGGTGATGAACATCACCCCCTTCGCGGACCCCGGTTTTTGCCGGACCAGCACGAGGCCCGCGACCTTGACTGCCCGCCCGTCGCGCGTCGCGCCCGCGTCGGCGCAGGTCAGCACCTTCTGAGCCGCGAGATCACGGCGGAGGAAGCTGACGGGATGCTCCCGCAGCGTCAGGCCGACATGGCCATAGTCCTCGACCACCTGGCGGCCCGCGGTCATCGGCTTCAACGTGATCGGCTCCTCGCTGACCTCCGGCACGATGGCCTGCTCGCGCGCCGACGCGGCCGCGAAGAGGGGGAGAGGTTCGTCGCGTAGCGCCTTGATCGCCCAGAGCGCTTCGCGCCGGGCGATCCCCAGCGCCGGCCCGAACGCGTCCGCCTTCGCCAATTCGACCAGGCTCGCGACCGGCGCATCCGAGCGGCGCCAGAGGTCGTCGACGCTGGCGAACGCGAGCTCGGCACGGCCGGCGAGGATCTTGGCCGCTTCCGCATTCGCCAGACCGCGGACCATCCTCATCCCGAGCCGCACCGCGAAACAGTCCTGGCCGACCGGCTCGAGCGTGCAATCCCAGCGGGAGGCGTTGACGCACACCGGCCGCACCTCAACACTATGGTCCCGTGCGTCGCGAACGATTTGGGCCGGCGCGTAGAACCCCATCGGCTGGGCGTTAAGCAGCGCCGCGCAGAACACGTCCGGGTGCCAGCACTTCAGCCAGGATGAGGCGTAGGCGATCAGCGCAAATGAGGCTGCGTGGGATTCCGGGAATCCATAGCTGCCAAAGCCTTCCAGCTGGGTGAAGGTGCGGGTGGCGAACTCCTCGGTGTAGCCGCGCTCGACCATGCCGCGGACCAGCTTGTCACGGAAATGCGAGACGCCGCCGGTGAACTTGAACGTCGCCATGGCGCGGCGGAGCTGGTCGGCCTCGCCGGCGGTGAACCCGGCGCACTCGATGGCCACCCGCATCGCCTGTTCCTGGAACAGGGGCACGCCGAGCGTCTTGCCGAGCACCTTTTCCAGCTCGGGCTTGGGATAATCGACCGGCTCCTTGCCCTCGCGCCGACGCAGGTACGGGTGAACCATGTCGCCCTGGATCGGGCCCGGCCGCACGATCGCGACCTCGATGACGAGGTCGTAGAAGGTCCGGGGCTTGATCCGAGGCAGCATCGCCATCTGCGCCCGGCTCTCGATCTGGAAAGTGCCGAGCGTGTCGGCCTTGCGGATCATCGCGTAGGTGCGCGGGTCCTCAGCCGGGATGGTAGCGAGATCGAGCTCGATCCCCTTGTGCTCGGCCAGGAGGTCGAACCCGCGCTTCATGCAGCTGAGCATCCCCAACGCCAGCACATCGACCTTCATGAACTTGAGCGCGTCGATGTCGTCCTTGTCCCACTCGATCACCTGCCGGTCCTTCATGGCGGCCGGTTCGATCGGGACCAGCTCGTCCAGTCGGTCCTTGGTCAGCACGAACCCGCCGGGGTGCTGGCTGAGGTGGCGCGGCGCGCCGATCAGCTGGCGGGCGAGGTCCAGCGCCAAGCGCAGACGCCGGTCGCCAAGGTTCAGGTTCAGCTCCTCGGCGTGCTTCGGCTCGACGCCTTCAGTCGACCAGCTCCAGACCTGCGACGAGAGCATCTTGATCAGGTCTTCGGTCAGCCCGAGCGCCTTGCCGACATCGCGCAGCGCGCCCTTGGCGCGGTAGCGGATGACGGTCGAGCAGAGCGCGGCGTGGTCGCGACCGTAGGTGTCGTAGACCCACTGCATCACGATCTCGCGCCGCTCGTGCTCGAAATCGACGTCGATGTCGGGCGGCTCCTTGCGTTCCTGGCTGACGAAGCGCTCGAACAGGAGGTCGTTGCGCTCGGGATCGATGCTCGTGATGCCGAGCACGTAGCAGACCGCCGAGTTCGCCGCAGAGCCGCGGCCCTGGCAGAGGATTTCGCGGCTGCGCGCGAACTGCACGATCGAGTTCACCGTCAGGAAGTATGGCGCATAGCCGAGCTCCTGGATCAGCGTCAGCTCGTGGCGCAGGCTCCGCTTCACCTTCTCGGGTACACCCTCGGGATAGCGCGCCTTCGCGCCTTCCCAGGTCAGGCGCTCAAGCGCTTCCTGCGGCGTCAGGCCCGGGATCGTCGCCTCTTCGGGATACTGGTAAGCCAGTTCGTCGAGGTTGAACTGGCAGCGGTCGGCGATCTCCAACGTACGCGCGAGCGCCTCGGGGTAGCGGGAGAACAGCCGGTGCATCTCCGCCGCCGGCTTCAGGTGGCGATCGCCGGACCGCTCTCGCTTGAACCCGACATCGTCGATCGTGCAGCCCTCACGGATGCAGGTGACGACGTCCTGCAGCACCCGCCGTTCGGGATGGTGGAACAGCACGTCGTTGGTGACGACGGTGAGGACTCGCGCCTGCGTCGCCAAGTTCGATAGCCGGTGCAGGCGCAGCTGGTCGCGCGGCCGCCGCCGCAGCGTCAGCGCGCAATAGGCTCGGTCTCCGAAGATGTCGGCGACACGCCGGAGCTGGCCGGCACAGGCCGCGTCGGCTCTGTCGGGGGCGATTATCCCGATCAACCCCTCGGCGTAGAGCGCCAGGTCGTCCCAGCCGAGGATGCACTTGGCCTTGCCGCCGCGCCGCTTGCCGAGCGACAGCAGCCGGCACAGGCGGGCGTAGGCCGGGCGATCGATCGGATAAACCAGGACGGCCGCCCCGTCGGTCAGGTCGAGGCGGCAGCCGACAATCAGACGGACGCCGGTGACCTTGGCCGCTTCGTGGCCGCGCACGATCCCGGCGAGGCTGTTGCGATCGGTGATCGCCAGCGCCTCGATCCCGGCGACGGCGGCTTGGCTGAACAGCTCCTCGCAGGACGAGGCCCCGCGCAGGAAGCTGAAGTGCGACGCGCATTGAAGCTCGGCGTACTTCACGCGAACAGGCCATGCAGGAACCAGCGCTGCGAGCCCGTCTCAGGGTCGAGGCCGTCGCCGGCGCGGAACAGCCAGAAGCGCGCGCCGTCGTCGCACTCGGCCTGGAAGTAGTCCCGAACGGCCGCCATCTCGGCGTCGCGGCGGCCCCACTCGCCGTAGATCCGCTCGGGCCCGTCCGCGCACTTGATGCGCCGGCGCACGCCTCGCCAGGTGAAGTGGCTCGGGGGGTGATCGGGCAAGAGCGCGAGCGTATCGATGGGCTCAGGCGGCTTGAGCAGCCGGGTCGGCCGGGGCCAGTCCGGTGGCCAACGCATCTCGGTCGCTGCCGCGAGCGGCGCGACCTTACGCACCGAGCGCTCAGGCACGTCGCTCTCGACCGCCGCCAGCCGATAGAGCCGCTGCGCGCCGACGCGGTTGGCCAGGATGTCGAGCAGTCCGGACACGTCGGGTTCGGCCGGGTCGGTCAGGCCGCTCGCCACGGCGCGATACGCCAGCAGCTCGGCGACCGGCGCTGACAGCGCCATCAGTTCGATCCCGAATCCTGGCTCGATCGTCTCGATCTTGTCGGTCAGGAGCCGCGTCAGGCGCTTGATGTCGCGCGCCGGCGTCGCCGTTCCGACCCGGACCGCCTCGATGCGATTATCAACCCGGTGACAGAGGAGGTCGAGCCGGCGCGCGCCCAAGCCACGGCTCTCCAGCACGGTGCAGAGCGCTACCGTCAGCTTTCCGACATAGCGGGCAACAGTCTCGGCGGCGCCGATCGGCTCGGCGAACCGCCGCTCGACGCGGATCAGCTCTGGGGGCTCTATCGAGATCACCGGCTCGGACACGCGGCCGTGAGCCTGGTCGAGCCGGCGGCCCAGCTCCGGCCCGAACCGCAGCGCCAGCGGCGCACGGGGCTGCGCCTCGACCTCGCCGATCCGGTCGAACCCCATCTGCTTCAGGCCGGCGACAAGCTCGCCGGAGAGGCGCAGGGCCGCGAGTGGAAGATCGCCGATCGCCCATCCGGCAGCACCTTCGGCGATGACGAGCGTCTTCCGGCCACCGTAGCGCGCCAGCGCATGCGCGGCGCCATAGGTGGGCGCCATCACTGCGCGGCCGCGAACGCCGGCTGCGCTCAGGCGCTCGACCAAGTCAGCCAGCAGCGCCTCTTCGCCGCCGAACAGGTGCGCGGAGCCGCTCGCGTCGATGAGCAGGCCGTCCGGCGGGTCGGCCATGACGATGGGCGCGTAGCGCTTCAGCACCCACAGCGCGAGATCATCCAGCGCAGCCGCGTCGGCCGCCGGCGCCGCGTCGTGGACGATCAGGCCGGGAACGAGGGCATGGGCCTGGGTCGCGGCGAGGCCGGGTCGCAGGCCAAGCGCCTGCGCCGCCGGGTCGGCCGCCACGACGACGCGCTTACGGCCCTCGCGCCCGACGATCGCCAGCGGCGCATCAGGCGGAGGCCCGGCGGAGCCCAGCCTGCGACGCAGCCGATCGGTCGGCCAGGTCGGCAGGCAGAGCGAGACGACCCGTCTCATCGCATGCCTCCACCTCGAACTCCGCGCACTCGCCCGCCCGGCAGCGGATCAGCTCCACGAGCCACCGCGCTCGGCCGACGCCTGGCACCGGCAGCGGCGTCGATGGCAGCGCGCTGACCCGCCACCGCGTCGTCGCGGCGGTCGGCTGGCCGAAATCGGCCGCCTCGGTCGCGCGCCGCCAGCGGCGCACCGCGATCCCGATCGTGCCCGAAGCCTCGGCGGCGAGCTGCAGCCGGCGCGAAGTGGTCATCGACAGGCGCGCCAGCTCGGCGACGACGCCGGCGAGGCCGCCGTGGCGCAATCCTTCCTCAAAGCACGCGAGCACCGTCTTTTCGTCGCCCGCTTCGACGTAGATGACGCGATCCGGGTGAAGACCTGCCTGGTCGATTGCAGGCGCGAACAGGTCCGGGCGAGTCACGCACCAGAGGACACGGCCTGGCAGCCGCGCCACGATCCCGGCCGCAAACATCGCCGCCGCCGCGCCGTCCACCGCGCCGGAGCCGCCACCGGCGACTTCGTGCAAAGCACCAAGCGCGAGGCCGCCACCCGGTAGCGCCGCATCGAACACCGGCTCGCCAAACGGCAGGACGTCGTGCGCGACTCGCCCCGCCGACTCGATACGCGCGATCCTGGCGCGTAGGTCCGCGAAAGCGAGATGAGGTCGAGCCTCCGTCATGAGGCCTCCTCCTCGTCGTTGACCGTTCGCTATTTGTTCTTCCGAACGCGGTCGCGAGTCAATGAGAGTCTTTCGGGAGCCCCGTCGCATCGAGTGCAGCGAACCAAACCGCGTAGGGCGTCGTCCTCGCCATCCGGCGGTTGTAATCGGGCGCGCCGTCGTCCCACCAGACGGGACCACGCTCGCCGAGCGCCACCTTGGCGGCATCCACGGCTGCCCCGGCGGCGGCGGTCGCGTCCGGTTCTCCAGCCGCGTCGCGCACGGCTCGCCGGGCTGCCATCAGCGCGCGGACGAGCCGCTCCCGCTCCTCTTCGTCCAGGCCGGGATTGCTGCACCGCCAGAGCCGGCCGCGGACGACGAAGTAGCGATCGTCCGGCGTGCGCGGGTGCAGCTGCAACCTTCCCGTCACGTCGTCCCGGCCCGCACGGTCTCGACGCTCAATGAGCCGGCCGGCAACGGTCGCAACAACTCCGACTCGGGGGCGGCTGAGGTCGATCCAAGCGCTCCAGTCCTGCGGGCGAAGCACGACAACCTGACGGTTGTGGTACGGTGCCACGTCCGGCCCGGGATTTGTCGTCAGCATCGTGAAGGCGGCAGGCTGGTTTCCATCGCCCTCGCGCCAAAGGCTCGCGATGGCCATGAATGGTGCGCCATCCAGCGTGAACCGATGCTTTGCCTTCGGGTATTTTGCACCGGTGAACTCGAAGAAGGCCGACGCCGGGATCAGGCAGCGGTGGCTCTTGTCGAACCGCCGTCCCTCCGACCGGAAGTTGAACACCGGACCGCCCTTCGGGCTTGATGGTGGGAAGCCGAACCGCATCGGCGTCAGCTCGATACCATTTCCGGCCGCACGCATGACCGGCCCAAGGTCGTTGATCCTGATGTCGTCCGCTTGCGGGAGGTCGCGCTCGGTCTGGTCGGTGGGCGTGCCCAAGGCGAGCGCTTGCATCATCTCGCAGTATTCGCGCCATTTCACGTGCTGCTCGTAATCGTTGCACATCCGCCGATCCGCTGAGTCTGAGTTTCGCTTCTGCGGGAAAGCGTAGTTCAGGCAAGCCGGGACGTGGAGGGGAAAGCTTTCCCCTGCGGCCGAGCCTGTCGTCTCGGCCGACCTTTTCTGCTGGAGGACCCGCAACGCCCCCGAGGCGTGCGCGCGAGTGGATCGAACCGCTCCGGGCGGGTGGATGCGGACGAGAGCGAGAGGTATGCGGCCGTCGCCGTCATGGGTTTGAGGGCGGGGAGAGAGGCTCCCGGCCGCCCGTCGGGGTGCGCGCGATGCCTCGTTCCTCTTCCCGGTCCCCGCAAGCCGACCGGGCCAGCCTGTACCAGGAGATCACCACTCTTCACCTCTCGTCGTCTCCGAATTGCGCCTGTAACCGACGCAAGGTGTCTGCTGCGGCGCGAAGATCGGGCCTGACATCCTGCGCGGATACGACCGCCGTCATCGCCGCGAACTCATCATTTTGCGCCTGGTCGGAGGCGTCGAGTACGTCACGGATGTTGCAGCTCTCGCCCCTAGGGGCATTCGGCTCGGCACCGAGCGACAGAACCTTCTTTGGCTTCGCCGGGGCCGCTGTCCTTCGAAGCGTGATCTCAGCTGTGATAGGCCCTGCCTCCGCCTCCGACGATAGCTGGCTCTTCCGCGATGCCTCTTCGGCGGCAGGCTTTCGAGCGTTCTTCACCTTGCTCTTGGCGGAGCCTTCAAGAGGCTCCACCCGGCGTCGCCGAGAGGAGTTGCGGGTGGAGGTCGGGACCGGGGCCTCGCCTTGGCCGGCAGCATCGGCTTTCTTGTCCGCCGGCACGGGGGCAAGCGCGCCACCGAGCGTCGTATCCTCCCACGCCTGCAAGGTTGGAAGCGCGGGCGGACGGCCCTTGGTGGCCTCGAACAGCTTGCGGTACGGCTGGTCCTGGTAGTGCCGGATCTTGGTGAATTGGAACGAGCGCGAGTTCTTGACCATGAGGATCGCCACCCGCGCTGACATTTCCCGCAACTCAAGGGGGCTTTTCAGCGGACGCGGCGTGTAATGCGGCGACCAGGCGCGGGCCGAGAAGATCCCCTGCCCCGGCCGGGCCACCGGCGTCTTGTAGACCTGCGTGGTCTCGCCCAGCATCTCGGACACGAATTCCGACGTGTCGAGATCGTTGATCTGGATGAACAGCTTGATCTGCGATCCGGAAACCGTGGTGACGCGGGTGTTCTTGCCGTAGAGTTCGTCAAGTTGCGCGATGTCCTGCATGACGATCGCCATGCGAAAACCGTAGCCGGCACTGATCGTGATCTTGGAGATGAGCGAATCCATGCGCCCGACGTGGTAGAACTCGTCGAGCATGAGCAGGACCTGGTGCGGCTCGTCGGGTCCCGGGATCTTCACCATCATGAGGTCGTGGATCTGCTGAAACAGGATGCGGATCAGCGGCCGGAAAATGGCGAGTTCGGCGATGGTGCAGCCGATGAAGATCGTCATTGGCCGGCGGCGCAGCTCCCGGATGTCGAAGTCCGAGGTCTCGGTCGCGGCCGAGATCAGGCCGTTGTTCCAGAGCGACATCGCCATGTTGACGTTGAACATGGCGGAGTTGCGGGTTTCCGGCTCGAGCGCGATGTACTGGTTGAACCCGTCGGTGACCCACGCCGGCAGGTGCTGACGCTCGGTCTTCACGATGGCGCGCAGAACCGTCGAGATGTCCCGCCCCGTGGTCGTCATGCGCGCAACGGTGCGCATGTGCTGCGCACCGGCGACCATGGGCGAGGACAGCACGTAGCCGATCAGGGCCGACAGGAGCAGGCGGCCGGCGCCGGTCCAGGTATCGTCGACCTTCTCCGGGATCACGAAGGAAGCCACGACCAGGCAGTCCGTCGCCATGCGCTCGTCGCGCCGCACGAAGTCGAGCGGGTTATAGCGGTGGGTGTCGTTCGAGCCCGGCGAGAACATGAAAACCTGGTTGCCCATCGCCCGGCGGTGGTTCGCGAGCGCATGGAAATTCTCGCGCTTGGGGTCGAAGAACACGGCCGAGCCCTGCCAGAGGTAGCCGTTCGGCAGCACGAAGCCGGTGCCCTTGCCGGATCGCGAGGGGCCAACCACCAGGATGTGGGCAGGCTCGTCCGAGCGGATGGTGGTGCCGTTCATCGTCCCGAGCACGATGCCTTGCTTGCCCGTCAGCCCCTGTTTCGCGGCCTCGATCAGCGTGCCGAAGCGCGCCGCGCCGAACGGCATCTGCCGACGGTTGATGAAGGCAAAGAGCGCCCCGCCGAAGCCGAGCGCCAGGACCGCGCCGGCCGCGATCCCAGCCCGGGCCAGGGCCTCGGCGCGGGTGGCCGTGAAGAACAGCCGGGCCCAAAAATGGGCCCAGGCGACCAGGAAGAAACCGGGCGAGCGGTCGGCGTTCTGCATCCGCAGCAGGACCCACCGGGAGGCGCCCTCGCTCGGAAAGCGGGAGGGCGCCCAGCGCAGGCCCGCGACGACCTCGTAGGCCAGGCTCCACAGCAGGCCGAAGGCGACGAGAGCAAGGACCGCGATGCCGATCCTATGGACGGTGACACGGGCCACGGCCGGCTCCCCGCCCATTCGGCGCCACGGTATCGAGCTTCGCCCGGGACGGCTTCCTCCGTCCGACCGGCCGAGTCCCCTGCCATTCCGCCATCTTGGAAAAGTAAATCGCCGAGGTGCCGCGCCAGCCGCCACGCTTCGTCTGCTGGATGACGATCGGCAGGACGGAGCGGATGTAGCTGATGATCTCGTCGCGCCGCAGCCCGAGGCCTGCCTGCATCACCATGAGGGCGAGCTGCTCGAAGGCGCCGGATGGGCTGTCGGCGTGGACCGTGGTGATGCTGCCGGGATGGCCGGTATTTATGGCGCGCAGGAACGAATAGGCCTCCGCGCCACGGATCTCGCCCAAGAAGATGCGGTCTGGCCGCAGCCGCATCGAGGCCTGCAGCAACGTCTCGACCGTGACGCGCGCTTCACCCTGGTCGCCTTTCGAGGCGACGAGGGCCAGGTGGTTCTGCTGGATCGGGTTCACCTCGCGGGTGTCCTCGATCGTGATGATCCGTTCGCCGGCGGGCACCTCCTTCAGGATCGCGTTGAGGAAGGTGGTCTTGCCCGACGAGGTGCCGCCGGACAGCAAGATCGAATAGCTGCTAACGACGGCGAGGCGGATGAAGTCCTCGATGCGTCCGGCGTCGAGGTGCTCGCAGAGCCGCCGGTCGGTCTCAGACAAGGTGCCGTCGGCGGCGACCGTCACACTCTCGAAAGATCCCAGTCCACGGTAATCCTCAAGGCGCATTTCCTTGATGACCTGCTTGCGGATCGCAAAGGCCCCTCCCCCTGTGGCGGCCGGCGGCATGACGCCCTGGAATCGTTCGCCGGTCGGGAGCGCCGCAGACAGGAGCGGGTGTTCTTCGTTGACGCTCTGCCCGGAATGGCCGGCGACACGCTCCGCCAGGTGCCGGATGGCGCTTTCCGTCAGCTCGGGGACGTCGTGGCGCTCCATGGCCGATTGCCCGAAGCGCTCGACCCAGACCTGCCCCGGCCCGTTGGCACAGATCTCGACGACCTGATCGTTGAGGAGCCAAGGCCGGATTGGCCCGAGCGCCCTATCGAGGAAGATTGTCACGAGGCGAACCGGCACGCTCGAGCTTGAGCTCTTTCAGGGCTTCCTTTACCGGGTCCGGGTAGAAGGCCGAAAAGTCGAGATCCCGCCGCACGAAGACGATGATGCGGGTCCCCTGGTCGAGGTAGATGGTCGGCGGGATGTTGATCGAGTTCTTCAGCGCGTCCTGCGAGATGGTGGTCAGCGTCTGCGAGGAGTTCTGGGCCGCGATCTGGCGGGCCTGAAGGCTCAGCCCGCTCTGACCCACGCCGGTCTGCGAGGATGTGACGAGACCCGTGAAGGGGTCGGTCGTCGTGGTGAGGGTGCCGGTGCCGTAGCTTCCGGCGCCGCTCAAGAGCTGCGCGCCGCCGCCGACGATCGACAGCATGATGGCGGCCCCAAAACGCTCGAGGTAATGATTGTCGACGAAACCGGCATTGCCGGCACGCCCGAGCTCGTCGGCGCCGTTCGAGCCGAGCTGTACCGAGACGCCATCCGAGCGCAGCAGACGCGTCCAGACCACGAAGACGCGGGTCTGGCCTTGGGCGATGCCGGACTTGTACTCGCCCACGAGGCGGCTGCCTGCCGGGATCAGCACGCGGCGCCCGTCGAAAGACCAGACGTTCTCGGCCGTCACCGCCAGCACCATGCCGGGCAGGTCGCTCTGCACCGCGGTTTCGAGCACGCCACGCACCATGGTGCCCTGGGCGACGAGCGCGTCGATGCGGTCGTTCTTCGTGGCCTTCGCGACCTCGACGCCGGCGCCCGAGACCGAGGCCAGGAAGCGGCGGTTCGGATCCTCCTCGGGGCCTGCCCCCGCTCCGCTGCCCGCGCCACCGGAGCCCTGCTCGCCGGAGGAGCTCGATCCGTCGGTGACGACCTGCGGCGCCCGAAAACGCTCCCATCGCCGGCGTTCCTCTTCCTGGCGCTGTCGCTCGAGCTCCGCGAGACGCCTGGTCTCGTCGTCGTTCTGGGGCACCATGGCGAGCGGCGGCTCGGGCGGCGGCGGTGCCGCGACCGCGACCGACGTCGGAGGTGGTGCGGGCTCGGGCGGCGCAACGGGGGCCGGCGGAACCACGATCGTTCCCGTCACGTCCTGCGGCCGCGGCGCCTTGAGCGACGGCGCCGGGAATTGAGTCGTGGTGAACTCCTCCTTCTCGGGCGCAATCATGTTTTTTGGCCTGCGCTGGGTTGAGGCGTAGATCATGAAACCCGCGATCGTGATCGCTCCGAGCGGCACGCCGATCTTGAGCAGGTTGCCGACCGCGGTCGATCCGCGGCCAACCGCGGTCGCGGCGGCGGCTTCGAGTTCGAGGTTGCGATAGGTTTCTGGGGACGGCATTCGATCAGCCTCCCGGGTTCTGAGTAGCGGCGCCGACGCGCTGCGGCGCGTAGGGCTCGAGGCCGGTCGGCTCGTGGACGTTGGTCAGGCGGCGGTTGAAGATGCAGGTCGAGTCCTGGCCGTTGCGCAGGGTCCACTGCGGCGAGACCTTGTCGACGACCACGAAGGGGCCCTCGGTCCGAAAGTTGATGAGGCTCTCGTTGCGATCGCCATCCACGATGTAGATCGCCGGGGTCTCGCCCTCGAAGCGGAACCAGGTCTTGGTGCCGTCGTCGAAGACCGCGACGGGCTTGTTGGCCGACGCGCCCTTGTAACCATAGTCGCTGTTGGCATTGGCGATGTTGAGGCTCTTGAGGTTGGGATAGGCGGCGCGCTCCTTGGCGGCCGCGAGCAGCTTCGTGCTCGCCTCGTCGTCGGGGAAGCGGAAGCGCACGGCGTAGATCTGCTGGCCCGGCGGACGCGTGTTCGAGCGCAGCAGGAAGGAGTAGATGCGCTTGTCGGTGACCACGTTGAGGTTCGAGAGCGCTTGCTTGTCGACCGGCTTGACGAAGATGATATCGCCCTTGTGGTTCGGCTCGACCTTCCAGGCGAGGCTGTCGCCGAGCGCCAGCGTCTCGATCTTCTCATCGGGCTGCAGTTCGATCATGGTCGACGTGCCGTAGGTGGCGTCGATGGCCGTGACGTTGTCGCGGTTGTAGGTGACGTCGCGCACCCGGGCATCGACCCGGCCAGGCCGGGGCAGCGCCTCGGGATGAGCCGCAGTCGCCCCGAGGAGAAGCAGGGCCGTGGCTGCGGCCAACCGTGCTTTCACGACCTCTGGCCTCCGACTGTGCCGGGCGAGGGCGCGGTCTCCTGGTCCCGGCGGTATTCGACCACCTGGAAGCCGAGCGGGTTGTCGAAGCGCCACGCGTTGCGCATCGGCGCCGCCGTGTAGCGGAAGCGCACGAGCGACACCCAATCGCGCGTCGTCGTGCCGGTTTGGGTTTTTTCCTCGGTCGCGAAGCGGACGAGGGCCGTTCGGTTGTTCGGGAAGGTTACGGACTTCACCGAGACCGCGACCTCGGTGCCGGTGCCGAACAGCTTTACCGGGTTTTGGGGGTTGGTCGGCGAATAAAGGTCGACGAGGTCGCGGGCGGCCTGGCCGGTCGCGAGTAGCTGCGCGAGATCGAAATTGTCCTTCAGTGCTCTTGGATCGTAGGTTTCGCGCGCCTTGATGTAGCGCACGACGTTGAAGGTCGTGACCGCCTCGTCTTGGGTGAGCGGGCCTTCGGTCATCGGCCGCTTCACCTCGACGAAGCCGGTCGTCTTGTCGACGACGATCATGTAGGGCTCGTAGGTCTTGAGCGGCACAAGAAGCACGAGGGTGCCGAGCGAGCCGACCGCGACCAATGTCATGACGGCCGCGACGATCCAGGCGAGCGCCCGCGAGTTGCGGTTCCGGCGCGCGAGGTCGTGCTCCCAGGTGACGCCGTCCGCATAGTGGCGTGGGTCGACGCGGGGCTCATCGATCCGGACATCGGTCATGTCTGCCCTCCCCTGCCCCTCGGCCGCGGTGCGCCAGGGTTCTTGATCTGCTCGGCCAGCCGCTGAAACTCCGCCGAGCGTGACCACGATGCCGAGCGCAGGCCGACGCGGGCGCGCTGCCGGGCGGCGAGCTCTTCTCGCCGCGAGATTGAGGCGGGGTTCAGCGGGTTGCGGACCGCCAGCCTCAACTGGTTGGCCGCGCGGCCCAGGCGATAGCCGCTGACGGACGCCAGAACTGAGCCGATGCGGGCGCTCGAGATCGGCACGCCGCCGGCGATCGCCGCGGCGACGTTGTTGATCTGGGCGAGCAGGAGGGTGCCGATGATGGCGAGCAGCACGACCGGGCCGATCGTGGCCCAGCTCGCACTTTTCGAGCTGGCGACGCCGTTCAGTGCGTCGATCGATTGCTGGATGAGCGACACGTAGAAGGCCAGGAAGGCGTAGACCAGGACCTGCACCAGGAAATACTGGACCAGCGCTCCGACCCAGCCGGAGAAATAACGTGAGGTGACGCCGAACAAGAGGAGAATGATGAAGACGGGCGCCAGCGCAAGCAGCAGCCACATGAACAGTTTCGACAGGATGATCAGGAAAATGGCGAAGCCGATGAGCAGCGCCATGACGACGTAGAAGACCGCCGCGAAGATGTAGGGTCCCCAGTTCGTGATGCCGGCATTCTGGAGGAAGGCTTCGGTCGCGCTGTTGGTCGTGTCCCACATGTTCTGCAGGGCCGATTGCACGCCGTCGACCGAGGTCAGGTTCGCGGATGTGCCGGTGCTGCCGGCCGAGGTGACGGCGCTCAGCAGCGCGTTGCCGATCGCCGAGGGACCCTGGTTCAGCCCGTTGTAGGCGATGGTCTGAAAATCGTTCCAGCCCGTGGCGAGCGCGTAGATCAGGAAAGCCCGGAAGAGGCGGAAGGCATGGTCGGCCGGCCCGCCGCTGGCGGTGCCCTGCCAGATGCCGATGCCCCATACGATGACGTAGAGGGTGAGGAGGAGGCCACCGACGCCCGTCGCCCCGCCCGAGGTCAAGGCGCTCGACAGCGCCCTGTAGGCGGTTGAGACGTAGTTCTGCCCGATCTGATCGACCGACTGCAGGAGCGAGGTGATGCTGAAACTCGACATGTCGCGCCTTCAGATCGGCTTCATCGGGCCGCAGCGGTCGAGCGCGCGGAACGGCTCGGACCCCGAGGCCTTCGGTTCCGCATAGGCCAGGGGCGCGCCGCCGTCGTCCGGGGCACACGGCGCCTTCAGGGGCTTGTAGGCGCAGCCCGCCAATGCGAGCGCGGCCACGGCGAGGACCGTCAGCCGAACCGTCATCGCTTCGGCTCGGAGCTTCGCGTGAACGTCATGGCCCGCGACAAGCGGCTTCGCGGATCACGATCGGTTGACGTGCTTGCCGCCCATGTCCGTGACTGGACGACGAGGTGCAGGCCGCCGGCGCCGAGGGCGGTGAAAGTCAGGACCATGATGATGGCGAGCCGCGTCCGCGACACGCGCGGTCGGGTCCCGCTCATGGCGTGAACTTCATGGCGCGCGTCACCGCCGACTGGGCCGCGATGCGATCGAGGTTGGCCTGGTTGGCGGCCGCGGCGGCGTTGTTCACGACGCCGTTCAGCTCGTTGATGGTCATACCGGTCTGGATCTGGACCTGGGTGTTCTGGTCGACGCTGCCCTTGAGGTCCGGTGCCTGGCCGATCTGCTGCCCACCGGAAGTGAAAGCGGAGGAGCGCTGCTGGACGGCGCTCTGGGTCGAATCGATCAGGCCCGACAGGGTCGCGGCCACGTTGACGGAATTCTGGTAGGCCGTGTCGACGGGATTGAGCTGGCCGGTGGTAAGCCCGGTGATGCTCTTCACCAGCTGCAGCCCGTTGATCAGGGTCGAGACGATATTCTGCGATCCCGATCCCATGCCGGCGAACGACAGGGCCCCGCCCGAGATCACCGAGCCGAGCGAGGGCGCCTGCGCCATGGAGAAGCCGCCGCCGAGCGCCATCTGGGCGAGGCTGCCCTGCGCCTGCGAGCTTCGGTCGCCGGTGACGGCCTGCAGCGTCCGCTGGGTGTACTGCATGATCTGCTGGTCGGCGGCGAGGATCTGCTGTGTGCTGCTGGCGATGGCCTGGGCCTGGCTGAGATTGGCGCTGTCGATCACCGGGACTTGGGCGCGCCCCACGACCGGCACGACGCCGAGGATGGCGGCAAGCAGCACGCTGGATGTCCGGATAAGCTGCATATCGGTCTCCTATGGAGCGTTGGATTGGAGCGCTGCGAGTGCCGCGGCGACCTCGGCAAGTGAGAGCGGCTGCGCGCCCTGCGCCGGGCCGGTCGGGACGTTTCCGGCCGGCAACAGGACGAAGAGGAGGTCCCCGTTCGCGTCGACGAAACCGCTCGTCGTGCAAGAAGGACTGCTGGTGGGCAGGGCCGAGCAGATGCCCGCGGCGGGCCGGCAGGGATCGGCGATGGTGCCCGACCCCACGGCGCCCGCTGGGCACGCGGCTGCGATCAACGTGGTCGCCGGAGAGGTCGTCGTCGTGCGCATGCCGATCGCCGCGCGGCTCGCATCGCTGCCCGATGCGAGGTTGAGCGCGTTGAGCGCCGTGACCCAGAGATTTGCCGAGCCGATCGCGCTGTTCCAGGCGAGGTTGTTCTGCGCGCGGGCGGCCGAGTTCATGTCGACCGCCGCCATCAGGGTCGGCGCCGTCCCGACCTGCTGGCCGGCCGTGGTGAACGCGGACCCGGCCGCACCGAGGGTGGATTGGCTGGCATCGAGGCCCGCCGCGACATCGCCGGTCGACTTGAACAGCGTCTGCGCATTCAGGGTCGCGCCCTGGGCGGCCGGGTCCGGCGTTGGCGACACATCGGGCGCATAGGGCTGGATCGTCTTGCTGCCCGCACCCGGCTGCGGCTGAACGCTCGGATCGGCGACACTCACTTTCTTGCCCGTGGTCACGGCGCAATGGACTCCGGAGTTCGCGGCCTGACGCTGCGTCGTGACCGGTACGAGCTTCACGGTGGCGGCCGACGTCTGCGAATGCTGCGTGAGCTGGGCGGCGTCGGTTGTCGGGATGTCGGCGAACGCGCCAGCACTCCACAGGAGCGGCGCGAGCCCAGCCGAGATAGGGCCGAGCCGCCTCACGCTGCCACCCTTCCCATGAAGATCGGCAGCCAGACGGCGGGATCGTCACCGACGCGGGCCCGGAGCGCCTCGAGCTCGGCGACCGTCTCAGTCCGGCCCGACAGGACCTTGATGATGTCCGGCATGCCGGCGAGGTTGAGCCGCGCGATGACGCTGTCCCGCCCGTGCTTGATCAGGAAGGATCGGCTCTCCGGCACGGTCGAGCGGATCCACGCGACTTCTCGCGCCGAGAGTCGGAAGGCGCGGGCGTAGCTCTCGTCGTCGGCCTTCGGGTTCGGGAAGAATACGTTGGTGGCGGTCTGCTCGATCAGCGTCGAGGCCGAACTCGAGCGCACGATGTCGGCCGCCGACTGCGTTCCGAAGCCGATGATCCCGTTCTGCTTCCGAATGGTCTTCAGCTTGTCCTTGATGAAGAAGGCGAAGACCGGATCGTCTAGAAGCCGCCAGCCCTCGTCGAGGAAGATCATGACGGGGTCGCCGGTGAGGAGTTCCTCCGTGCGGTGAAAGATGTACATCAGCGCAGCCGTGCGGATGACCGGATCGTCGAGCACGCGCGTCATGTCGAAACCGAAGATGCTCGAGAGCGAGAACTGGTCCACCTCGTTGTTGAAGAGCCAGCCGCGCTGGTCGGGCCGCATCCAGCTCTCCAGGCGGGCCAGCAGGTCCCCTGCCCCGGCCCGGATGCGGCCGCGCAGCAGGGTCGAGAAGGCCTTTAGCGTGCGCCCCTCCGGGCCGGCCAAGAGCGCCGCCGCAATGGCGTTGCGGATGACCTGCTCTTCGGAAGCCGAGAGTTCCCCGCCGTTCACCGGGCGGAGCATGAAGCCGAGGAGCTGGAACAGGAACTCGCGGTTTCTGGCGGTATCGGGCAGCGAGAGCGGGTTGAAGCCGGTCGGCTCGCCCGGCACCAGGATCTCGTATTGCCCGCCCATGGCGCGGATGAAAATCTCGGCGCCGCGGTCCTTGTCGACGAAAAGGAGTTTTGGACGGGGCTCGACGCGCTGCGACTGCGCCGAGATGAAGGACAGGAACACGGTCTTGCCGCTACCCGACGGTCCGACCACCGTGAAATTGCCGAGGTCGCGGACGTGATGGTTGTAGTAATAGGCCGTCTGCGAGGTGGTCTCGAACACCGAGATCGCCGGCCCCCAATGGTTCCCGGCTGGGCGGCCGCTCGGATAATTGTGGAGCGACGTGAAGCCGGCAAAATTCTTCGACGAGATGATCGACTTGCGGGCGATGTAGGCGAAGTTTCCGGGCAGCTGCGCCCAGAAGGCCGGCTCGCAGTTGAGGTCTTCCCGCGTCCAGATCACCGAACGGTCGGTCAGGGCGGCGCCGACCGCGGTCACGGTCGCGCCGACCTCGGCGAGATCGCCGCCGAGGCACATGACCGACATGTGGTGCTCGCCGTAGATGGCCTCCGAAGCCAGCAGCTCGTCGCGCGCTTCGTCGAGGTGCTCGGCGACGACGGAGCCTGCCTCGTCCGACATGTCGACCTGGCGGGTGACGCGGTCGATCTGCCGCGCTGCCTCGGGCCGATCGACGATGCCAAAACTCTGGGTCGCGATGAACTCGTGCGGAACCCGTAGGAGATTGTCGAACGAGCCGGGCCCGGTCTGGGCCGGGTATTCGCGGATCGACACGAGGGCGCCGAAACGGGTGTCGGCCGGCCCGGCGCCCCGGACCTCGACCGCGTTCCTGCCGAAGAAGATGCGCTTCGTCGAGAGCGCGTCGGCGAGCGCCATGCGGGGCAGGTGCATCGGCCGGGGCAGCCCGCCGTTGACGAGCTGGATCAGAAACTCGAGCGGTTCGGAGAACCAGACGCCGTCGCGCTTCACGACGCCGAGCTGGCGCGCCCCATAGGCCACGAGGCTTTCGCGCACGGCGGTGGCGGCATCGCGCAGCTCCGTTAGGGCGGCTTGGACTGCGACGGACTCGCCCGCCTGGTCCTTGCGGCCGAGGAGCTTCGTCAGCATCGCGTCGAACGTGCCGGCCTGCCCCTGAAGGGGCCTGCGCACGATCGTGATGTAGATGTCGTTGACGAACATGCGGCGCTTCGACAGCGCCGCGTCGTAGCGGGCGTCGATCTCGCGGCAGAGTGCATTGTCGAAGGTCGAGGCGATGTGGGGCGTCACCTCGCGCCGGATGATGTGACTGACGAGCGCGAAACGGGAGTTGGCGAGCGTGCGCACGATGTCGTTGCGGGCAAGCAGCCGGGCGTTGATCTCGCTGACGTCGGCGGTCTCGAAGGAATAGCCCTCGAGCTTCAGGAAGGTCATGACGAGGCCGTCGCGCGTCCGCACGACGTGGTCGTCGACGTGGCGCGTATAGGGGATATGCGAGGCGACGGGTCGCTCGCGCCGGGACACCCCACCGAAGGTCAGCTCGTCGAGAAGGGCTCGCGCGACCATGGCGTCCTCAAGCCGCGTAACTGTCGGCGGCCCAGAAGGCGCGCGAGCGCGGCGGGCAGCGTGTCGTCTTCGTGAACAGGATCTCGAAGATACGGTCATCCCGGAGCGTCATCACGTAGCCGAAGAGATGCAGCGGGATCGCTACAAGCAGCAGAAGCAAGTTGTGCGAGACGAGAAAGCAGACGGAGGAGACGACGCCGTTGAACATGAAGTACATGTACGGCACGCCCATCAGGGTCGGGGCGCGGGTGAGCGCCTTCACGAGCGGCGTGATTAGCGGTTCCTCGAGATCATCCCCGCTCATTGCCCGACCGCCGATTGGAAGAACTGGACGATCTGGGCCGAGCCGAACACAAGCACGATGCCGAAGATGACGCTACCGGCGATGCCCCAGGTGAGGCGCCCCGTCCAGGCGAAGAAACCGCAGGCGATGACCGCCAGGGTCGCCAGGGCGGTGGCGATCGAGCCCGTGAGGGTCGAGACGAGCGTGGTCAGCGTCGACTGAACCGGCTGCAGCGAGCTGCTCGACTGGGCATTCGCCGCCCTCGTGCTCAAGGCCAGAAGGACGCCCGTCACCGGCAGAGATCGGCGGGTCAAGCTCGGCATCATTCGTGTCCTTTCAGTCGACATGCAGGACGAAGCCCCCGCTCCATGCGGGCGAAGCAGCGGGTGCATTGGTTCGTGGCGTTGGTTCGGGCGCGGCAGGTTTGGCGTCTGCCGCCAGCAGGGGCGAACCTGGATCGATTTCGACGATGCCAGGCGTGGCCCCGGCGGCCCCGGCGCCCGAGCCCTTGGGACCCGAGGCTGGGTCGGGCCAGGTGTAGAAATCGTTGATGACGCCGGCGACGAAGCGCACGGTTTCGGGGAAGGGCGGAACCCCACGGCTCCGGAGAACCGCATCCTCGCCGGCGTTGTATGCGGCGAGGATGAAAAAGGGATTCCGGTAGCGCGCGTGCAGCACCCGTAGGTAGCGGATGCCGCCTCGGACGTTGTCTTCGGGGTCGCAAAGGTCGACGTTGAAGCGCCGCGCCGTATCGGGCTTGAGCTGCATCAGGCCGTAGGCGCCCTTGTCCGAGAACGCCGTCGAGACGTACCGGCTCTCGATCTTGGCAACCGACAGCACGAAGTCGGGGTAGAACCCCTCCGCCGCCGCGACGCGCGCGACGAGGTTTCTCGCGGCACTCTCCGGTAACGCTGCCGCCTCGGTGCAGGGCGATGCTGCCGCGCGCCCGATCACCTCGGGCGTGCCCGCTTCTGGCCGAACCGGCATCACGCGGCCTGATTCGTCGACGACGGCGGTCGTGGGAACCGCCCTCTCGGCCGCGGAACCCTGCAGGGCTGGCGCGGCCTGCCATGCCAGCAAGCTCAAGCCGGCGGTAGCGATTCGTCGTTTCACGACACCTCCGCACGTGATTTGCGGTAGACACTATAATAGATGTTGGTAAAGTGAACTCATGATCGTGTCTACCCCCTTTCTGCTCCTTGCTCGACGTCGGCGCACTTGCCTCGCGCGAGCCGTCGCGTGGATTATTGCCGCTGTGACCTGTGCGCTCGCTCCTGGAGCGCGGGCCCAGGATGCGTCGTTCGGCTGCAAGGTCCTGCTCTGCGCCGCGGCGACCGCCCCGGCCTGGTCGGGCATCCCCTACTGCGTCCCGGTCATGCAGCAGCTGTTCCGGGACCTCGCCCATGGCGGTAGCTGGCCGGTTTGCTCGGAAGGTCAAGCAAGCAGCGTCGGCTACGATCCCTACCTGCCCTGCCCGGCCGGCCTCTCCCCGATGATTGCAACTCCACTCGGCGTTGCCGGGCCGAACCTCGCGCAGGCTTCGCTCGTGCAGGCGTCTAATGGTCAGGCTCAGACCCCCGATCCCGAGGGCAATCTCTGCGCCGACCTGTCGAAACCGCAGCAGGTCTGCGGCACGGCTGGCATGACGTCATGCCAGACGACCTACCCGACCATTCCACGAGACGCCCGGGCCGATCCGTATTTCGTCGACATCGACACCGCGAACGGCGCGCAGCGCTTCTACTTCTCCTTGCAGGGCTACTGACGTGCGCTCTCTCGCACTCTTGCTCGTGGGGATGCTTGCGACGGCGTTGCCGGCCTCGGCCCAACAGGCGCCAGGGTCGCGGGTGTCTGGGCCGCGCGCACCAGAGCGGAAGGTTGCTGGATGGTTCTCCATCCCGGCTTCGGCCCTTTACAAAACCGGCGACAGTTGGACGGATGGTGGCCTCACCTACCGCCTCTACGGCGTCCAGTCCTGCCTTCGAGGAACGAGCTTCACCAACGCACACGGGATGAAGCGCGACTGCGGCGAGGCCTCGCTCGCCATGCTGGTCGCGCTCACCCGTGACCTCCACCCGCGCTGCTACGATGCCGCCGACCTGCCCGCCGCCCACACGGTGCTCGTCTTCTGTATCGCCCAGCCGATGACGGGGACTGGCGCGGGGTCACGCCTCGATCTCGGCACGGCGCTGATCGCCACGGGCTTCGCCTTCGCGGCCCTCACGCCCGATGGCAAGCCGGTCCATCCACCGTACTTGGTTGCTGAGCTCACGGCGCAGCGCAGCCGCACGGGCCTCTGGGCCTTTGCCGACCTTCCGGAGCCCAACGCCATCATCTTGCGCGCGCTCGAGCACGCCCCTCCGGTCGCCCCGTCAGGGCCGGCGGCGGGCTCGGCTACTTCGACAGCTCTGGATCCGCCCTCGCCGAAAAGGTCCTCACAATGAGAACCACGAACCTCTTCATCCTCCGTGGCCACGTCGGCCAAGCTCCGAAGGCCTTCGGCCAGACCGCCAAGGTCAACGTCGCCACCGATCGCTCGTGGACCGACGCCAAGGGTCAGCGGCAGGAAGCGACCGATTGGGTCACGGTGAGCCTCCTCAACGAAAAGATGGCGGCCTGGGCCATGGCTAATGTCGCCAAGGGCGATCCCGTCTACGCCGAATGCCGTGTCGCCGACGGCAGCTACAAGAAGGGCGCCGAGACCATCTACACGACCGACATCGTCGCGAACGTGTTCCACAAGCTCGATCTCGGGGTACGTGATGATGCCGAGGCTTGAGCGCGGCGCCGTGATCCTGGCCGTGGCGAGCTCCCTCGCGTTTGGTTGTCCCGCGAGCGCTCAATCACCCCGGCTAGACCAAACTGGCTTCTATCGGCCGGGCATTGCGCCGCAATCCCCTCCCCTGCGGGTCGGGGTCCTCGATGGTCGCCGTCTCCGCGACATCGAGACCGAGGAGGTCTACCACCTTTACGGCATCGACACCTGCGCACCAGGGCGGAGCTCGCTTGGGCCCCTGGCAGGTGTGACCTGCCAGGGAAGCGAGCGAGGGCAGACGGCCCGCCTCGGACCCCAGCCCTGGCCTTGCGGGACCATGGCGACATTTTGGCTGGTGGCCACCAGGCTTAAGAAGCGGCTGTTCTGCGTCACGATCGGGGACGAAGCGGGCGAGCATCTGTCCCGCTGCGCCTCCGCGGCCCCGACCTCGCGGCCGACATGGTCAGCGATGGCGTCGCCATGACCCTGCCGCCGACCGAGAAGGACCCTCAGATCCGCGCCTACGCGGCCGCCGAACGCGAGGCCCGCAAAGCCTATCGCGGTCTCTGGGCCAGCACCTTCGAGTCGCCATGGGAGTTCCGGGCCGACCTCGCCCAGCGCAACGCTACGACACCCGGGCGCGAGGCCGAGCCATGAGAGCTACGGTGCGCGCGCTACTCCCCTTGCTCGCGGTCGCGGGCTGCGCCTCCCCTCCCCCATCCGTCGTGGCGATTGCACCACCCGCGACGGATGCGCTCTACTGGCCTCGCCGCGTCGAGCCGGGGCGGCTCGAATATGCTCCGGACCGCTCGACGTTCGCACCGGTGCTGACCGAGCGCTTTCCCTACCCGACACAGCCCGAAGCTGAAGACGCCTACCGCCGCCGGCTGGCGGGCACGTTGTCGGAACACGGCCCGGTATCCGTCCGGCTCTTCGGATGCAAGCCCGGCACCCTTGATGCCCAGACGGCACGAGTGATCCGCTATCGCGGCCCTGTTGTCCATTGTGCGACGGATTTCCTCGACGCCTCCGGCTGTAGCCTCGGGCGCCAGCCGGTCAATTACGTCTACGACGGCAGGGCCTGGACTATGCAAACGGTCGACCCGCCGCGCTCGCTCGCGCCCTGGATCGGCCGGGAGAAATCGCCAAAGGACCCCTGGTCGTGGGTCCCCGGCCGCGACCGCTACGAGTAGCGGCCGATGCCGAATTCCCGGTCAGGCAGCGTGCTGTCACGAAACGTCGTGATGGATTTCAGGCGTGTTCCGACTCTCCGGACGTCACTGCAGACGGTTTGCGCGGGCATTCTCACGATCGTCGCACCCTTCGCCGGCCTCTCAGCGCAGGAGCTGACCCCCGATCCCGCCACCTGGCGATCGGTCTCCTACGCCGACCTGCGTCGCCCGTCTGCCGACGACCGCACCTACGCCGACATCTGGAAAGACGCGCTCGACGAGAACAACCGTGCTTACCTAGCACGCGGCGACACTCGGTTTCGAAGCGGGAACGCGCCGGCCACGGAGGCGCACTTCGTGATCTGGAGCACGAGCAAGTCGGTCGTGCTCAGCATTCTGGACACAGCGACGGGCTGCACCCTACGAGCAGCCTATCCCCTCTTCAACGCGACCGTGAAGCTCTGTCCCTTGCGCGTCGCCGTCTACGAAGGTGTCCATGTCCGGACCCTGGATGGCGGGCGCGCCTGCTTCCTTGAACTTCGGACCGGCGGCACAGGCGATCCTGCGAATTCGAGCGTCTACGCTGCCTACGACGTGGCCACCCGAACGATCAGGACGGGCCTGATCGTGGACCACAAGGCCGTGGACGGATGCTCGCAATCCATCCCCGTGGATTCCGAGCCAACTCGCCCATAAGCAGGAGTGCCGTGTGACCCGTCTTAGCAAATCCCCCGTTCTTCTCGCATTGTCGGCGAGCCTCGGGTTCGGCACGCCCTCCTTCGCGGCTGAGACCTCCTTCGCCTACAAGACGTCCTTCCGAAACGTGACTAAGGATCCCGACAGCATCTGGTCGGGGCAGGACCTTGCACCGACCAGCAAAGGCACGGTCACGATCCACGAATACGAACTCAAAACGGCGCGGGGTGATTGGCTCGTGTCGCAGATCTGGAACGCAGACTGCTCCACCGGAACGTGCTTGACCAGACTCGTCCAGGTGGACGGCAATGGCGGTCGCAAGATTCTGGTCGAGGAGATGATGCATCAGATCATCCCGCCGGATGGTTCGCGGTTCGCGGGCGCGACGACATCGAAGGAGCAGGCCGCCTTCGCGCAGCATCCCTTTCTGCTCAGCGCGGATGGCAAGACCCTCATCAACGGCGACTTCCGGTTTCCGATCGCCGGAGCCCGGCCATGAGGCTTGGCTCGAGCGTCCGGCGTGTGCTGGTCGATGCGGGGCTGGTCCTTTCGCTGTCAGCGGCCGCGGCCCTGGCGGGTCAGTCGGCCGCAAGCCTGGTCGCGGCCGGCATGCCGCAGAACTGCGCGAACTTCGCCGCGAAAGTCTCCAGCAGCGAGGGAAATTTCGGCACCTCCAACCAGTATGGATGCCTTGGCGCGTTCCAGTTCTGCCCCGGCACATTCGAGCGCTACTACAGTGGCAGCGCACAAAGCTTCCTCAGTGATCCTTCTGCGCAGACAGCGGCCTGGACGCAGTACGAACAGGATTCCTGGTCGCAAGCTCAGAAGAATGGACTGAGGTCCCTCGTCGGCCAACAGGTTTGCTCAGGCGGCCAATGCGCGACCATCGATCAATCGGCGATCCTCATGGCTTGCCAGTTCGGCTGTGGCTCGAAGGGCAAGCTCGCCAACTACATGGCCAGCGGAGACTGCGACGCTCGAGGTGTTAAGGACGGCAACGGCGTCAGTGTCTGCACCTACCTGATTCGCGGATCGGGTTACGACGTCTCGTGCTTCACGGGCCAGCAGCAGACAATCTGCACACAGGCACCGACCGGCCAGGGCGATTTCCCGACATCGAGCGGGATAGCCTCCAATCCTCCGACTGCGGCATCGGCGAACGTCATCGTCTCGGCATCCGATGTTTGACACGCCAGCCTGATGCGATCTGGACCGAGCTCACGCCAACTTGCATCCACTTCCGAGTTTCGACGGCCTGCACACCGGCGAGTTGTGACCCGAAGTTGACCCTGGGGATGTCCGCACTCAGGCAGGCCGATGCGGGGGGTCTCCCGATTCCCGCCGGTGAAGTGCCCAGTCGAGCGCGACGAGTTATCTCAATTTGTCGAGCAGGAGACTCGGAATAGTCGCGTCGCATTCGAGGAAAACGAGCGAGGAACGTTCAGGGCCACACCGTTTATCGGCTTAGGCGGTTCCGGCGGGAGCCCCGACCGCCGTCTCCAAGTTCACAAAAACCAACCCGTCCGCTCAATCCCCGCGAAATCATTCAGCTACGGGGTGCCCAGGTCCAGTGCGACCTTATCAAGTCGCGGAGCGTGTTGCGCTTCTTGCCTCCCATTTACGGCGGTAACCGGAAACGTAGTAAGGGTCCTGACACAGGCATGTGCCCGAGGCGTGCTTGGTGGAGGGCTCCGTCAGGTACCTGCCAAGGGGCCGCAGCAGGTTGATTTTCGTGAGTGGCGGCAGCGCGTCGGTCCGCAAGGGGGCGACCTCCGCGATGATCTCCGCCGCGAGAAGGACACCCGCCAGAGCGGACTGAAAGGCCATCGGTACCGCTGCGGCGCCGCGGTCGCCGCCACGGGAGGGCCCAAAATGGGCGGTGCCGCATACCGCCTTGGAGTAGAAGACCGAAAGCGGCTCGCCCTCGAAAGGCCGCAAGACCTCCGCCGCCACCCCCGTCGCCGCCTCCACTCTGACGAGGAATGCGCGGTTCACCTTGAAGCCGACGTGCAGCTTCTCCCTGATCTCCATTTCCGGAAGTCGCAGGGCGTCCGCGATGTTCTCCGACAGGCTCCGGCCTTTGCCCTCCGGAAGGTACAGGCACGCTAGGCATGGTCCAGAGAGGAAGTCATGTCGCGAGGCGCCGAGGTCGCCCGGCTGCGTCCACGCGTTCAACAAGCGGCGCGGCAGCGATGCCTGTATCGCGATACGGCCCGACGCGGTGTCCAGGGCGACCGCCACCGCGTCGAGGTCACAGTCACCCTTTTCAGCGAGGTATTTACCCCAGGTGAACGGGTGACCCCGGAAATCGACGAGGGTATTCTCGAACATCCTAGCGACGGCCCGCGTCTTCGGCCGCGACTTGGCCTGGTCGTTCTGGGTCGCTCCGACATAGCGCTGAAGGTTCGACCGCTCGATCGTCTCATGGTCGACGCCGTGGAATTCGCCGCACAGCCCCGCCACCCGGGACAGCGTCCAGGCGGCCGAACGGCCGATGGCACCTAGACCGACGAGGTGTATCCCAGCAAGGTCGATCCCCGATGGCAGGCGCGGCGCCGCGGGACTGCATCTCAGCGCCTGATGCAGGACGTCGAACTCGACCCGGCCGTCGGCGACAACGCCTCCGAGGTCGTCGGAGAAGACGGACCGGAACGCACGGGCGACGCCGAGGCACGCCGCTGCCGCGGCCCCGAACGGGTTGCCGGAGTCGAGGCAACCCATCGGCTCCGCGTCATCGACCAGAGCCGTCCACCCCTGCGATCCGAAAAAGGCACAAGCACCGCCATCGGATGGCGCAGTCGCTCCCGCCACGAGTCTATACACCACCTTGGCGGGCTGCGGGCGAAGTTCGATGCCGGGATGAATGGACCGTGCGGCGCGCTTGAGGGTGTCGGCAAAAGCCGCCGTCTCAGCTGCCGCGTCGAGCGGGATCAGGGCAAGGCCAGGGTAGAACCTCGCCATCAGATCCGTGGCCATTTCGAGTGCCACCCGGCCCTCGCTGGACATCACAGCCGAACGGTCGAATGACAGAGTTACAGCGAGCCTAGACAGCCTGGACCGGAACGCGGCGGGGTCCGCGCCTCTCAGAACCTCCATCGCGGCCGCGAGGCTTCGATCAAAGAAGTTCGCGACCATCATGTCGGCCCCTGCTGTCGGATCGAGATGAGCCTGGCGGCGTCGGCGGCTCCGACATCGACCCACCTACCGTCGCGGGCAAGGCGGAAGACGGCGCATTCAGCGACACTGAAGGGTCGCACCGCAAAGTCCGGCACGACCAGCGACAAGCAGCCTGGCGAGGTCACGACGGCGTAACGGTCGTCCATCGGCGAGTGATAGGCCCGGCCGGGGTGGGAGTGGACCTGAGCGAACAGTCGCTCGCCACGCCCGAACGTCGCGACGTTGACTTCGTGAAGGCTATCGCCGTCGACGACCACACACACGCCTTCCGCGGTCTGGATCCCACGCTGCCTGGGCACGCTGACGCTCTTAACGGCAAACGTCGACGCGTTCTGGACACCGGACCAGACCACAAGCCCTTCGTTGCCGCGGCCGCCCGCCTCACGAAGACTCGCCTGCGTCCGCTCGGCCAGCACGGCGGGGAGCACGACCTCGGCCACGGCCTCGAAACCGACGGGCGTGGCCGCCCGCGACGGATCGGACGGTGTTCGGAAAATCCGGTCGAACCAGCTCACGGACCGGCAACGCTCACGAGCGGGACGATGTTGAAGCCCATCATCTTCGAGGAACCATACTGAAACAGAAGCTCCACGATCCGGGACAACGTGCCTTCACCCCTCAGGCGATGCGTGAGCCAGTCGTCGCCGGTGTGGGCGGGGTGTTCATGGTATTCCCGCACTCCCGGATGGCACAGAAACGGCACCTCGCCAGGCTGGTGCCAAACCATAAACCGGCTGAGCTCCGGCGCGGTCGGCGGCGTCGGACCGGCAGGCTGCGGGGGACCGACCTGGCGCCGGAGCAGCAACGCCTGCGGTTGCAGCTCCTCCCCCTTGTAGGGAACGTCAGTCACGGGATCGACGAGACGGACCGAAGGCGCCCATAGATCGTAATTCTCGAACGTGACGGTGGCCCCGAACGCCAGGACCCGGAGGGGCTTCACGTTGGGGGCGGCGAACACCAGCGACACCTTGGGATATTTCGCCCGAACGAGCCAGATCCCGCGCCGGTTATGGTGATCCTCGATTTTTCGGAAGGAGGCCACCTCGTCATCGAACTTGGCTCGCGTCACAGTCGGATCGACGAGCACCTCGCGTGCTATCTCGCCGGCCGCACCCACCTTCAAAGACAAGAAGAGGGTGGCGCCGTCCTCGATCCCTGCGGCCTTCACCGTCAAGGACTGGTCGAGAACGGAGCCCTCGGCCGTCTTGAGCTCGAACTCGTCTTCGGTCCGGCCGGCGGGCCGTTCGCGCTCGAAGGCCTCGGCGACCACGGACGCCAGCACGGTCGATTCGTCGACCTCCAGCATCACCGGGTTCGAGCTCACCACCACGGTGATGTGCAGACGCTGGTGCTCATGATGGTGGTGATGGCGCTCCCGCATGTGGAACACCGAGGCGCGCCCCCTCACCAGATCGACGTGATCGTGCGGGTCCAGGGACACGCGCGCGCCACCCTCGAGCTCGGCCTCCGCCACCCACTCGTGAGGCGACTTCTCCGCCAGGTCGAAGAGTTCGTCCACCGGGATCCGATGCCGGAAGACCCTATGCGTCTTTCCGTCGACGACCACGTCCCAGACCTCGTCCTCCGCGGTTAGGCTCTCGCTCGTCATCTGCTTTTCCCTTCTTCGCCTCGCGCGGCCGCCAGCCTCTCGTTGCCTTGGTCACCGCGTCCTCCGATAATGTCTAGCGGCGCACACCTTGCCAGTCAAGTTACTAGAGGTGATACGAGTGAGTTCGGAAAGAAATTGGAGGGTAACGATGGGAAAGGAAGCAACCCAGGTGCGGTGGGGCGTCCAACGTCGAATGGAATTCATCGACTTCCGGCTGTTCTGGGACGGGCATTTCAACCGGGCCGACATCGTCGAGACGTTCGGCATTTCGACGGCCCAGGCCTCGGCCGACATCGCCCAATACGAGCGGGCCGCCCCCTCGAACCTCGCCTACGATCGAGCGCGGAGGGTCTACCGGCGGTCGCCCGAATATGCGCCCGCCTTCATAGGCGAGACCGTCGAGCGTTTCTTGCTGCAGCTCGTGGCAATCGAGAACCAGTGGATGCGCCAGGAGGATACGTGGTTCGACCGTGTCCCCCCCGTCGAAATCGTGACTCTGGGACGCCGCAGAACCGATCCCCTGGTTCTACTTGACCTTCTCGATGCCATCAACAACAGGCTCGAGATCGAGGTCGATTACGCGTCGATTACCGGCGCCGTCGACCCGTCGCGTACAATACTTCCCCACGCGCTGTTCCAGAGCGCTGGCCGATGGTACGTGAGATCATGGTCACGCGAGCACGACGACTTTAGAGATTATAATATACATCGAATTAAGCGAGTTGAAAAAAGGGCAAGATCGGAGATCAACATCGGCCTCGACTTCGAGTGGGTGCATTACATCAACCTAGTAATTACGCCGAACCCCGAGCTCCCCACAGATCGCCAGACCGCTGTCGCGTCGGAATACGCCATGGAGGACCGCCGCCTGGTGCGGCCATGCCGGCTGAGCCTCAGCTTCTATCTGATGAGCGAGTACAACCTCGACGTCGGCCCCGGCCTGCTCGATCCGCAAAAGCAGCAGTTGGTGCTGCAGAACCGCGAGGCCGTAACCCATGCCAAGGCCGCGGCCCGTCAAATGGCCAAGGAGGCCCTTTCCCGCGGCGCCCGCTCGGACCGCTCGAGGCCCGCCGCGACGCGAGGAACGAGTCAGGCCGGATGACGAATCTGGCACTTGCCGTGCTCCTCTTCGGAAGCCTCGCGCGGGGCGAGCCGTCCAGGGGGTCAGATATCGATGTTCTGTTCATTCACGACGGAGGTGAGGTAAAACACGTGACCGCCGGCAAGATCTCGATGTTTCATTATCCTTGGGCGTCTCTGAAGGGCCTCGCCTCTTCCGGCGATCTCTTCGCCTGTCACATCGCGTATGAGGCGAAGCCGATTCTCGACGCGCAGGGCTACCTGACGCAGTTGCGCTCGGCGTTCCGGTTCAAGTGCACGTATCGAGAGGAAGCCGGACATGCCGCCGATCTCGCTTGGTTCCTGGTGAGGTACGGCCAGGACCTGGACACGACGCTGGTTCCACAGCGGATGATCTGGTGTGTGCGAACGATTCTCATAGCCCGGTCCGCCGAGTTCCGTCGCCCGGTCTTCTCCCCCAAGATCCTCGCCAACCAGTCCCGCTCGGAGGCCGCCCGCGAGATCCTTTCGAGACGGCACGACCGAGGTGCGGACGCGATGATGCGACACCGCCTGCACAAGTTTCTCGAGGAGGAGGTCGCCTACGACCCGTTCCACCATCAGGCGACCTTCGCCGAGTTTGTCGCCCGCTTCCAGGGAACCGGCAACAGCACAGCACGGCAGACGGTCGCCAGGATGGCGGCGAGTCAAAGCCACTATCTGTAGCCGCGATGGTGCCTCGCCACCGGTGTGCCCGAATGTCCGCAAACGGGCGACCAGCCAACGGCAGCTCTTGGCGCGCTCTGAAGCGGCTTAAGTCGGCGACCCTGTCCGGGTCGGATTTTGGTACGCGGCCGACTGCCGGATCTCCTCGCTGCTGTGCAGGTCGAGATCAAGCGCCTGGAAAGCGGTATCAACATCCTGCAGCCCCAACACTGGCGGCCACTATCTCTGTTGCCAACGCCGCCTGGGATAGCTTCGTGTGTTTGTGTTCAAATGAGCGTGATGCGCTCAGACTTGGTGGATACGCAAAGCTCCGATCTCCGGCCGATGCTCGATGAACTCGGCGACTTGCCTTGGCCTGGTTTGCGGTGAAGATATGACGCCCAATAGCAAGTTCAGTGGGAGTAAGGGCCGTGGAAATCGCCGAGGCCTTGCTTGAGCCCGAAGAGGGCAAAGGCGATGACGATTCCGGGAATGCGCTGAGGGCCAACCCTTTGCGCATCGGGATATCGACGCGCGCACTCTTCGATCTGGAGGAGGAGCACCGCGTGTTTGAGGAGCATGGCGTCAAGGCGTATGCCGCGATGCAGCTCGAACGGGAGGACGTCATCCTCAGCAGGGGCGCCGGCTTTGAGGTGGTGGAGCGGCTTCTCGCATTGAACGATCCTGGCGCGGGCGCGTATGTCGAAGTGATCCTTTTGTCGCAGAACTCGCCGGACCTCTCTCTCCGGGCCTTCAAGTCGATTGACCACTACGGCCTCGTCGTGAAGACCGGGAGCTTTACTAGCGGGCGCTCGCTTGCGCCCTTCGTACCGGCGTGGGGCATCGACTTGTTTCTCTCGAACGCGGACGCGGACGTAAGAGGAGCGGTTGTGGGCGACGCGGCTGCCGCGCGGCTTGGCGTGGCGCCCAAGGACCGTGCCGAAACGCCCGCTGGCGAAGTCCGGGTCGCGTTCGATGGCGACGCGGTCGTGTTTGGTCCCGAGTCCGACGCGATCTACAAAGAAAGGGGCCTCGACGCCTTCTTGGCACACGAGATCGCAAATGCGAGCAATCCAATGGCGCGCGGCCCATTCGGCAATTTCCTCCATAAGCTCTCGGCATTGCGCCGGGTCTTCCTCGATAAGAGCAACGTCAGCAAGGTTCGGATTGCGCTTGTAACGGCTCGGAACGCGCCTGCGCATGAGCGGGTCATACGCACGCTGAGGGCTTGGGGGACACCGGCCGACGAGGTGCACTTCGTGGGTAGCCGCGACAAAGCGCCCATCCTGAAGGCGCTCGGCGCGCACATTTTCTTTGACGACCAGGAGAAGCACGTGCTCGGAGCGGCGGCCGTGGTCCCTGCGGGTCTCGTTCCTGGGCCGCATGAGCCGGCTGCGCCGGTGATCCCGGCCGGCTGAGGCGGTAGCATCCTCACGCCCCAACCCGCGGACGAAAAGCGGTAACTCGGTGCGCCTGTCAGGCTTACGCCCTGATTTGCCTCTAAGTACCGAGCGCGCCGCACCTTGTATGTCGTTCTTGAGGCCGCGGAGGACATAATGAGCACGCGCTCGACGCTCGTCGTAGATGGACCGCTTGCGATACGTATGCAGCGCCTGGCATCGGCGCGCGAAGGTCGCATTGGCCGTGAAATCCTCACTCTTCCGCTTGTCGCAGCCCGACTTGCCGGCGGCTTCATTGCGCCCGTGGGCAGCGATCGTCTCTATCCCGCCATTCAGGCAGCTCTGGCCGCCGGCGGATTTCAGGACATCGGTCCGGTCTCGAGTCTGCCAGGCATGCCACGTGCGGTGTTTCAGTCGCTCGATGCGGCGTGGCGAGCCGATATCGACCTATCGTCCCTTCCTCAACACATCCGCCGTTTCGCCGATCTGCATCTGATCGAGACGCGCATACGCGAGCATCTTCCGCCATCCCGGAGGCTTCCGCGCGATCTTCGAGACGCCGCGTTGGCGCGTGTGTCGTTGGCGAAGCTTTTGCTCGGGCCGGTAATGCTCGTCGGGATCGTCGATGTTGACGCCATATGGCACCCCTTGCTGAATGCGATGGCGCGTTTCACCGATCTGTCCTGGGACCTGCCGGCCCAAGCTGACCACGAATGGTTTAGTGGCGCTGCGAGCCGGCGTGTGCCGGCTGGTCCAGCGCGATTTGCCGCGGAGGTGAGCGCTGATCCGAAGTCCGAGGTCGTGGAGGCCCTTCGATGGGCGCGTCAGCTCCTTTCCTCCTGCCAGGCGAAAGCCGAGGAAATTGCGATCGCAGCGACGGCGACGCCGGACTGGGACGACCATTTTCTCGTCTACTCACGAAGTGCCGGACTGCCGATCCACTTCTCCCACGGCGTTCCCGCGTTGAGCACGCCGGAGGGGCAAGCCTGCGCCGCACTGGCAGATGTCTTGACGAGCGGCCTCAGTCAGGAACGCGTGTGGAGACTATTCAGGCGGCTGCCGGCTCGGCCCTTCTTGAGCACGCTTCCAGAAGATTGGTTCGCCGCCATACCGCGTCGTGCAGGCCTGAGGACGCTCGACCAATGGCGTGAAGCTCTGGCGGTGGCCAGGCCAGAGCGCAAGGCGGGGAATGTCGCCGAGCGCATTCTTCTTCCGCTTCTCGAGCTTCTCGCGCGTGGACCCGAAGCCGGTCCCGAGGTGTGTCAGCTGCTTCTCGGAGGCGCGAGCCTCGCTATGTGGGACGAGGCGTCGCGAAGCACGCCGCCTCACGCCATCGCGCTCTCTTTGCAGGCCTTGCGGGTGAGCGATGCCCGCGATCCAGTCAACAGCATTGTCTGGTGCCCTGCGTCTCATCTGGCCGCGAGCCCGCGACCGTTCACGCGCTTGCTCGGCCTGGCCAGCCGATTGTGGCCTCGCTTCGAGAACGACGACCCTCTGATCCCCGATCATCTTCTCGACCGTCGCAAGCTGCGTCCGCTCACGGCGGCCGAACGCGATCGGCGACACTTCGAGGTCATCCGGGACGGAACGCGCGAGGTCTTGGTCCTGTCGCGACCCGAGCGGAGTGCGAAAGGCAGCGTCCTATCGCCGAGTTCACTTTGGCCGATGGATGAGATCGTCCAAAAGCGAGATCGCATTCCCGAGCATGCGTTCAGTGAGGCGGATCGTCTCTTGGCCCGGCCGCGGGACGCGGCGCAGCTCGCCCACGTTCGGCAGAGCCAACTCTGCTGGCGAAATTGGCATTGGAACTCGACGCTGACGCCCCATGACGGTCTGGTTGCCTCGAACCATCCGGCAGTGGCGGCAGCTCTCGCCCGGACTCAGTCGACAACATCACTCCAGCGCCTTTTGCGCGACCCGCTCGGCTTCTTGTGGCGCTACGCTCTGGGCTGGCACTCGATCCGCTTGGAACCGGAACCGCTTCAACTCGATCCGGTCGCCTTCGGCGAGCTCGTGCACGAGCTGATTAGCGGCGCAATTACAAGACTTGAGCCGAGGCCAGGGTTCGCGCGCGCAAGGCCGGATGAAATTGAAGGCGCCATCGCGGCAGCATCTTCCACGATCCTGACGTTGTGGCCGCTACAGCGCTCGGTCCCGCCGGCGATTCTCTGGCGACACACCGTGGACGAAGCGGCTCAACGTACGTCCAAGGGGCTTGCCTCGGATGATCCGACGAGAGCCGACACACGGAGCTGGAGCGAAGTGCCCTTCGGCCAGGACGAGCCAGTAGCGGGCGAATTGCCGTGGGACGCGACGACCAAGGTCCCGATTGCGGAGGTCGGCCTTGTCTATGGTGGCCGGATGGATCGGTTCGACATCCGCGAGTCTGGAGACGGCGCGCGGATCACCGACTACAAGAGTATCAAACCGCCCCCAAAAAACCAGCGCATCGCCCTCGGACAGGGACGCGAACTCCAGCGAGTTCTCTACGCCATAGCCGTCCGGACACTCCTTCCGGACGTCAGGACCATTGTCGCAAGGTTGATCTATCTCGCTGAGGATCCCGCCAAATTCGAATTGAGAGGCGACGAGCTCGAACACGCCATCACCGAGGCCAAGACCTATCTCGTCGCGGCCGTGGAGATTCTGCGCAGCGGACGCATCGCGCCGCGGTGGGAGCAGGACGCTCGCTACGATGACATGCGCTTGGCGCTTCCGGCGGATCGCGAAAGCTACCTCCGCCGCAAAGCCTCAGATTTCCGCTCGGCCAATCAGAAGCTCAGTAAGCTGTGGAGTTCTTCCACATGACGCTTGTCGATCACGACAACCGTCGACGGGCAATGACCGACTTCACCTCGGTCCTTCTGGTGGAGGCCGCTGCCGGAACCGGAAAGACCTCGCTCATGGCCGGGCGCGTCGCAATGATGCTTGCGAGCGGCCATATGCCCGGAGACATCGCAGCGATCACCTTCACAGAGCTGGCGGCTAGCGAGCTCGCCCGCCGCATCAAGGAGACAGTGGACGCGCTCTTAGCGGACGCGGTGCCCGTATTCATCAGACCGGTGCTTCCAGACGGCCTGAGCTCCGTGCAGCGGGCGGCGCTTACAAAGGCGGCGCCTACGCTCGATCAGCTCACTGCGACGACGATCCACGGATTCTGCCAAGCCATTATTTATAGCCATGGCGTTCAGGCCGGACTGGACCCGGGCGCGCGCATCGTCGATGCGAACGTGGCGGATGCGCTCTTCCTTGGCGAGCTGTCTGCCTGGTTCTCGAGCCGGCTTACTGCGGAAGCGATCGACGACGACCCCATCGTCGTGCTTGCCGAGGAGATCCCGCTGCAGGTCGTGGAACTCGTCCGCGAGCTCGCCCTCCTCCGGAGAAAACATCCGGACGCGACGCCCACCCCACCGTCGCACGGCACACGTCCCGACATCGTCTTCGCGCAGGCCGTCCGTGACTTCGACAGATGGCAGGCGAGTCTCGGCAGTGACCAGTGGTCGCGGGAGGTCGTTCTCGAACTGCGACGGCTCGCGTCCCGGTTTGAGGGCGTTCTTGAAGGGGCGCCGGATTTCGCGACCCTTTGGAGGTTATGTGAGCCGGGCCATTGCCGGCTCTTCACCAAGAAAGGGCTTCAACTTAGAAATTACTCCGACGTACTCGAGATCTTCGGCGCGCATCGGGATGAGTTAGGCAGCGATGCTGAACTTCAGCAATATCAATTGGTCAACGACGCGTGGAACGAACTCGTCGGTCACATCGCAAGCTCACTGGTTTGCGCATTGTCGTCGTCGCTCGATCTTCTGCTTGAGAGCTACGAGCGACGAAAGCGAGCGGCCGCCGTGCTCGACTTCGATGATCTGCTCCTGCATGTGCGCACATTGGTCCGCGACCATGAGGAAGTCCGTCGGGCAATCTCGCGCCGTTACAAGTACATCTTGGTCGACGAATTTCAGGACACCGACCGGGTTCAAAACGAAATCCTCTTCTCCATCGCTGCCGGCGACGATCGTCCGGAACGCTGGGAAGGCGGTCGCCTGCGGCCCGGCTCGCTATTCCTCGTCGGCGACCCAAAGCAGGCCATCTACCGCTTTCGCGGCGCCGACATCGAGGCCTACGAGCTCTCACGCAGAATAATCGGCGCGCAGGATGGCGGCGCCGTCATCGAAGTCACCGCGAACTTCAGATCGCAGAGCTCGATCATTCGACACGTCAACTCGTGCTTCGAAAGCGTCTTTAGCAAGGCTTCGCAGCCCAGATACTTCGAGCTTGCCCCCACGATCCCGGACGGGTCGTATCCCGTGCCCTGCGTGACACGCTTCACAATCGAGGTTGACACTCATGGACGCGTCTATGCTGACATGTTCCGGGAAGCCGAAGCCGAGAGAGTCGCCGACATCTGCGCTCGCTTGGTCGGCAACGTGATGATCCCGCGCGCCGACAAGTCGTGTTCACCAGTTCGCGCGGGGGACATAGCACTCCTCTCGCCCAGCCATACGGAACTTTGGCGCTACGAGCGCGCACTCGAGCAGCGCGGCTTGGCTGTATCCTCGCAAGCCGGTCAGACGCTCATGCGGCGGCAGGAGACACAGGATATTCTCGCACTACTCCGAGTTTTGGCAGATTCATCCGACACGCTCGCCTTCGGCGCGCTCATGCGGGGCCCACTGGTCGGGCTGACCGAGCAAGAGCTCCTCGACATCACGGCCGGCCTGCCATCTGTCGACGGGCGTCCCACGTATTTCAGCGTGCGATCCGATCCTGCATTGGTGCAGCATTCCCTCGCCAAGTCGATCGTCGTTGATTTGCAGCACTTGAGGCGGCGAGCGTCGATCTGGACGCCGGGCTTGATCTTGGCCGAGGCGATCGAACAACTGAACGCCAGGGTGATTATGGCCGCCCGGCATCGGAACCGTAACGCGCGGGCGCTCGCCAACTTGGATGCTTTGATTGAGCGCGCACGAACGTACGGAGTTGCGGGTCTGCGCGCGTTCGTTCGCGATCTCCAGGCCGATTGGGAATGCAAGACAAGGGCGGTTGAAGGCCGCATCGATGCCACCGAGCATGCGATCGAAATCATCACCATACACAGCGCGAAAGGGCTCGAATGGCCCGTCGTAATTCCGATCAATTCCACGACAGAGCTTTACCGAACTGATCAATTCGTGCATCGGCAGTCCGACAACAGCTTGCACTGGATGCTTGGAGGGGTGGCGCCGCCTGACCTGGCCGCTGCTCGTGCGGAAGAAAGTCAAGAAGACGCCAATCAACGCGAACGAATTTGGTACGTCGCATGTACGCGGGCGCGAGATCTACTGATCCTTCCGCATATTCCGCAGGCTTCGAAGAGCTCGTGGTTCAGCTCGATCAATCTCGGGCAGCAACACGTCCCCGAATTGGACCTTTCGGACTTTAAAGCCTCCGACTTCCGCCCAGTGACCACCCACAGCAACAAGCAGTCTGCAGAACTCTTTGCATCAGAGCAACGTAGGGTAGAAGAGAGCGCTCCCCCCATCGTGTGGCGGCGCCCGAGCGACTCCGATCAAGACCGTCGCGGCGATCCGCTCGACACCATAGTCGTTGCCGGCGCTCTCGCTGAGCATCTTGAGGTTGTGGGCGCCGGCGCACTGCGCGGGATCGTCCTTCACAAGCTCATGGAGGAGCTCCTCACCGGCGAGTTGGACGCCGACGAGGGAGCGGCGGTTGCCCGCGCGCATGTGGTGCTTGGCCAATTGGTGACGAACGCCGACGATGTAGGGCCGCGCCCGAGCCCGTCAGAAATGGCGGGATGCGCATTGCGGGCGCTCGCTTTGCCAGAGATCGAGGCGTTGCGATCTTCCTTGATACCCGAAGTGGCTATATGGGCTTCGGGCGAGGGCTATTTGCTTGCAGGCCGTGCGGATGCGCTCGCAATCAAAGATGATCAGGTTGAGGTGGCGATTGATTGGAAGTCTGATATCAATCCATCTTCGACTCTTCGAAGCGCTTACGTTGGACAACTAAGAGACTATTTAGCGGCGACCGGCGCCAAGCGAGGGATGCTCGTATTCCTGAGCCTCGGCGAGATCGCATTGGTCGAGAATGCTGCTCATTACGAACTGCCGGCGTCGAGCCAAGGTCGGCGTCCTGAAAACTGATGATGCATTCTACAATCTCAAAGAGGTGCTGATCCACAAGCGACGACCTGCTCATGGCAGTACCGCGCCGAAGCACTTGTCGTGGCTCCATGGACGAACGTCCGGTTCCAGGGAGTCGGAATGAAGGTTGCCACGACCAGGATGGGCGGATGGGCGCTCAGGCAAAGGTCCGCTATTCGGCAGGATGCCAACGTCGGCTCATGTGAAGGTTTTCGGATGCCGGCCGCTGCGCGACGGCGCGACTGGGCCGGGGGGCCGGCGTCCGAAAACCTCCGGGGGAGGAAACCGCGGGGTGGTTGGCCTCGGGTGGGGCTGGGCGCGAGCTATGGGGATTTGGCGTGGGTTCCCGGCCCTTGACACCGGTCCGATGCCGGGCTCGATGCAGGTCGCTGGGGTCCGATCGGCCGTCGAACATGGAAGTCGGGCTCGCCGAGCGGCCTGCCGCATGCTCCAGGTCGCGTCAGAGAGCCTCGATCGGGCTCACGATCGCGAGCGGCTCCGTGGCGGGTCGATGCTCCCGCGAGGCCCTGGCCGAAGATCGTGATTATGGCGAGGGGGGCTGTCATGACGTGTCGATCCAGACGGCGGTCGGGCGAGCCCGCGGGGTCTCGCCGCGGCGGAACCGCTCGACGATGACAAGCCGCCCTCCGCAGCGGGGGCACGCAGGCGACGCCGCCTTGGCGTCGGATGCCGGCTCGGGGGCGGCCCTGTTCGCCGCTGGCGGCGGGGCGAGCAGGCTTCGGATCCGCGCCACGTTGGCGGCACGACAGCCGCTGGCGAAAAGGCCGTAGTGCCGGATGCGGTGAAATCCGTCGGGCAGGACGTGCAACAGGAAGCGGCGGATGAACTCGTCGGCCCCGAGCGTCATGCCCTTGATCCACTCGCGCTCCTTCGCGCCATCCCGGGCGCGGTAATCCTTCCAGCGGAACGTGACGCCGCGCTCGTCGTGGGAGACGAGCCGGCTGTTGCTGATCGCGACACGGTGTGTATAGCGCGACAGGTAGGCCAGCACGGCCTCGGGGCCGCCGAACGGACGCTTGGCGTAGACCACCCTTGCGTCAGGGTAAGTCCTGGAGAGGAGAATGGTGATGTGACCTGAAACCTTTCGTCGTGATCCAGAGGGTTCGACCCCCTCCCGGTAGAGGCGCAGCCCGCCAG
>JAABUJ010000971.1_pt1 | contig 47335 bp, 41 predicted proteins | sample 5559131 | NCBI WGS metagenome assembly JAABUJ01 (sample SAMN10711875, study PRJNA513366) | rock metagenome | isolation source: Antarctica rocks | place: Antarctica: Victoria Land, Mt New Zealand nord | collected 2016-01-07
CCCCTCTGCTTGGGGGGGGGGGGGTCCCCCCCCCCCCCCCCCCCCCCCCCACCCCTCCCCTTTCGTAGGTGCTGCGCGGCGGCAGCGCGATCATCGGCCCCGACGGGCTATATGTGCGAGAGCCAGTCTACGACGAGCCCTGTGTGCTGCTGGCCGAGTTGGATTTGGGCCGCATCCGCGCGGAGAGCATGACGCTGGACGTGGGCATATGTTCACTGAACGTGTCTGAGGCACAGGGCGCCGTTCCTGCGCCAGCACGAGCGGCAGCAGCACCCCCAGCCCCAGGACGAAGAGACCCAGCGCCGGCGCGGCCGTCCCGACCGGGCGGCGTCGGCGGCCCTCGTGGGCGGCGCTACGCGGATCGAGCCGCGCCCAGGCGGTCTGGCGGCGCTCCAGCAGCAGGAAGGTCACGGCCAGGCCCGCGCCGTAGAGGAGGTGGCCGACTAGGGAGGGCTAGCGTTCCTCTCCTCCTCTTCCGCAGTCATCGCTTTCTCCATAGTCCATCTTAACGTGTCGTTCTATCACCTTCCACCGGAGTGAGAGCGCCCGCTACCGCGTGGCGTCCTCCGGGGCGCGCAGATACCGATCGAGCGCGGCCAACACCGTGGGGACGTTCCTCAACCCGAAGCCGATGCGGATATGCCGATCGCCGTACGCGAAGAGAGAACGTGGCGCCAGGAGGATGCCGGTACACGCCAGGACGGCGGCGCAGAATGCGTCGGCCGTCCTGGCGTCCGCGCAGGCGTGGGAAGGCTAGCACGCCGGCGCGCCGCACCACTCCGCCGCGGTGGCCTATCCTGTGCTATACATACTATATCGTCGTTATCCGCAACCGAGTACCGCGGCGTACCGTTCGTGTATAGGAGGCAGGCCATGTCCGTGCCGTATCTGCGAGACGCCGTGGCGCGGGGCGAGCGGGATAAGCTGATCCGCTTCGTGCGCCTGCATCTCGGCGACGGCAACGCGGAGGTTGGGCGCACGGAGATCGACAAAGCATGGGCCGAGGCCCTGACACTGCTCCTCGACGCGCCGCCGACGGACCGGGAGTTCATCGTCCAGACCCTGGCGACCAAGGATCCGGCGACGCTGGCCCACCTGTTCTTCAACCTGCACTTTTACCTTGTCAAACACTCGGGAGACTGGATACATGACGGAAACCTCTAACGCTACCACGCGGGGGCAGTTACGCCCCGGCCTCTGGGAGACAATCGACGAACGCTACCCTGGCGTCATGATCGACAAGCAGGACAGCGTCCCGCTGTCTCGGCTCGACATGCCGCTCGCGGCGGCGCGGCTTGCCTTCGTGAGTTCGGCCGGCGTCCAGCCTCACGGGACGCTGCCCTTCGACGTGACGCACCCCATCGGCGACTACAGCTTCCGCCGCGTGCCCTCCACGGCCACGCCGGCCGACGTGGAGATCCACCAGATCAAATACCCCACCGCGGGCGCGAACCGCGACCTCAACGTGATCTTCCCGATCGAGCGGCTACAGGAACTGGCGGCGGAGGGCGTGATCGGCGCCCTCACGCCCAACTTTATCTCCTTCATCGGCTACAACATGGACCCGGAGCGCCTGGAGCGGACGCTGGCCGAGGACATCGCGGAGGCGGTGGTCGCCGAGGGGGCGGACATCGCCCTCCTGGCGCCGGCCTGACCGCTCTGACATCAGTCCGTCGCGCTCGTGCAGCGCGCTATAGAACGACGGGGTATCCCCACGGTGTCGGTCACGGCGGCCCGCGACATCACGGAGCATGCCCGGCCGCCGCGCGCGGTCTTCGTGCCCTTCATGATGGGTCACCATTTCGGGGTTCCCTTCCATCGCGAGCTGCAGCGGCGCATCATCCTGGCGGCCCTCGACCGGCTGGAGACCGTGGAGCGGAGCGGGGATATCTACGACCTGCCGGTGACGTGGGCGCGGGCGCGTCGGGAGGGACAGGAGATTGAGCGCATGATCGAGCAGCAACGCCATGGAATATAGCGTGGCCTCTATGAGGCAGGAGGGGGTGGTATGGGGAGATCGTGCGTTGTCGCGGTGGTCCAGGCCGACGTTGCGCCCGATCTAGGGGCCGGCCTGGAGAGGACCGCACAACTCGCTCGGGCGGCCGCACGCTCAGGAGCTGAGTTGATCGTCTTCCCCGAGACGTGGCTCCCCGGCTACCCGGCCTGGTTGGACGTCTGCCGCGATGTCGCGCTCTGGGACCACCCGCCGGTCAAGGCGGTCTTCGCGCGCTTGGCCGAGAATAGCGTGGCCGTTCCGGGCACGGCCGTGGATACGTTGGCCACCATCGCACGCGACGCCGCAGCCACCCTGGTGATAGGGGTGTGCGAGCGCGTGGAAAGCGGCGCGGGACGCGGCACCCTCTACAACGCCCTGCTCACCTTCGGGCCGGACGGCCGGCTGCTCAACCACCACCGCAAGCTGATGGCCACCTACACGGAGCGCCTTGTCTGGGGTGCGGGCGATGCCGAGGGACTGCGGGTCGTGGACACGCCCGTGGGCCGCGTCGGCGGGCTGATCTGCTGGGAGCATTGGATGCCCCTGGCGCGGCAGGCGCTGCACGAGGCGGGGGAGGATGTCCACGTCGCGGTGTGGCCGGCGGTCAAGGAGATGCACCAGGTGGCCAGCCGCCACTACGCCTTTGAGGGCCGTTGCTACGTCCTGGCAGCCGGCGCGCTGATGCGGGCTGCGGCGTTGCCGACCGACCTGGAGGCGCATCCAGACCTGATCGCGGACCCCGCCCAGTGGGTGCTGCGCGGCGGCAGCGCGATCATCGGCCCCGACGGGCTATATGTGCGAGAGCCAGTCTACGACGAGCCCTGTGTGCTGCTGGCCGAGCTGGATTTGGGCCGCATCCGCGAGGAGAGCATGACGCTGGACGTGGGCGGCCATTACCACCGTCCCGAGCTCTTCACCTTTCAGACGCATCGCGCGGGGCGCCGCCTCGCGGGCGCCATGGAGGACGTGACAACAGGGACAACGGGAAGGTAGCGATGTCCGTCTGTCGATGCAAAACATCGATCGGTGTCATTGTCCCTCCGTATCTGGTCGCGGGCATATGTTCGCTGAACGTGTCTGAGGCACAGGCGCCGTTCCTACGCCAGCACGAGCGGCAGCAGCACCCCCAGCCCCAGGACGAAGAGACCCAGCGCCGGCGCGGCCGTCCCGACCGGGCGGCGTCGGCGGCCCTCGTGGGCGGCGCTACGCGGATCGAGCCGCGCCCAGGCGGTCTGGCGGCGCTCCAACAGCAGGAAGGTCACGGCCAGGCCCGCGCCGTAGAGGAGGTGGCCGACCAAGGCCGGCAGTGCGGCGCCGGCCGCCGCCAGCGTCCATGTGAAAGGGCCGCCGAGCAGGAGCGGGAACAGCGTCAGCGGACCCAGGAACCACCAGGCCAGCCCGTAGACCAGGCCCCAGACGACGGCCAGCCCGATGGTGGGCGCCTCGCGCCCGAACAGCAGGCCGTAGCTCATGCCGATCAGCGCGCTGATCCCGAGGTGTACCACGAAGCCGAGCACGGGCGACGATTGATGGACAAGCGCCGCGACACGGGGTAACTCGCCCGTGGCCAGCATGACCAGGCTGAAGAGCAGGCCGCCGACCACGCTCGCCGCCGCGCCCCGGCCCAGAGAGCGCAGCGTGCGCGTCCCCACGCCCTCGCGTTCGCGGTTGAGCGGGTCCGTGTCGATGAAGAAGCCGACCCAGAGCCGGTCCAGCGTGGCGTAGATCAGGCCCAGCAGCAGGCCGTAGATGATGTGTCCCACCAGCGAGCCGAACAGCGTGCCGGCGTGCTGGTAGGTCCAGGTGGGCGCGTGATGCTGCAAGAGCGGCAGGAGGGTGAGCGGCCCCAGGAACCACCACAGCAGGCCGTAAGCCAGGCCCCAGCCCAGGCTCGATCCGAGGCCCCGCACGTCGCGCTGGAAGAGCAGGCCGAAACTGGCCCCGATGGCGGCCGCGATGCCGTAGTGCAGCGCGACGCCGACGCCGCGCGACGGGGAGCCGACGAGCCCGGCCACGATGACGAAGAAGTTGACCTGCGCCATCCATTGGGCGAAGGCCCAGCCGCCCACGAGGCCCGCGATCCCGCCGACCACGAGCGCGCGCGGCAGGCTGAACCGCTCCCGCGCGGTGGTTTCGGGAGCGCTGGGCGCGTCGCCGGGACGCCAGCTACGCCAGACCCCCAGCGTGAGCCCGAGGGGCAGGCCGATGTAGAGGAGATACGCGACGAGATCGCCGAAGTGAACGCGGGCGGTGTCGAGCATCGCCATGTGGGGCATGCCCTGGAACAGCGGGAACAGGCCCGCGGGGACGGCGAGCCACAACACCAGCGCGTAGCCCAGGCCCCACAGCAGTCCCGCGCCTGGATTGTCCACCCGCGAGGCCGCCAGCAGCGCGAAGATCGCGCCGTACAGCACGCCCAGCACGGCGCCGAGGGGCGATAACCCCGTGGACAGGGCGCCGCCCAGACCGCCGATGAGGACGCACGCGCCAAGCCCCTGACGGTGGTCAAAGAAAGAAAGACGCATCACCTACTCCTCGCGCGCGCCGACATCGATCGTTTGCACGATGTCGCGCGGGAAAAACAGCTCGACGATCCAATCGGCGAGGACATGGACCTTGCGCTCCAGCCCCGGCAGCTTGCTAAGGTAGATGGCGCGCCACAGCAGCCAGGCGAACAGGCCGGAGAAGCGCAGCCCCCTAATCTCCGCGCAGGCGGTGTGATGGCCCACGACGCACAGCGTGCCCAGCGCTTTGAAGCGGAACGATGTGAGAGGGCGCCCTTGCACGCTGGCCTGGATGTTGCGCGCCAGCGTCTTCGCTTGGCGCAGCGCGTACTGCGCGGTGGGCGGGCAGGTCTTGCCGTCTCCGCTGACCAGGTCGGGCACGGCGGCGCAGTCGCCCAGCGCCCACAGTCCCGGCTGGCCCGACACGGTCAGCGCCGGCTCGACCACGACCGCGCCCCGCTTGTCGCACGTGAGCCCCATCTCCTTGGGCAGCGGATGCGGCGCCGTCCCGGCCGTCCAGACGATTGTTTCGGTCTGGATCTCCTCACCGGACGTCAACACGACCGCGCCCTCCCGCGCATCGGCCACCCGCTCACCCAGCTTGAACGTCACGCCGCGCGCCGTCATGCGCTCCAGGGCATAGGCGGCCAGCGCCTCGCCCAATTCGGGTAGGATGCGCTCCCGCGAGTGCGCCACGATGACCCGCACGTCATCGGCGCAGACGCCGGGATAGTAGGGCAGCATGCCGCGTGCGAAGTCGTTGAGGCCGCCGGCCAATTCCGCCCCCGCGAAGCCGCCGCCGGCGACGACGAAGGTCAGCAGCGGCCGGCGCGCCGCCGGGTCGGGCGCGCGGTCGGCGCGCTCGAACAGGTCGATGACGTGGTTGCGGATGCGCGCCGCGTCCGCCAACGTCTTGAAGTCGAGGGACGCGGCCGCGACGTTCTCCAGGCCCATGTAGTTGGAGACGGCGCCCAGCGCCAACACCAGATGGTCGAAAGGGACCTCACGCCCCTCGTCCGTGTGCCCGTCGGGCGCCAGGTGGGCACAGCGCTCATCCAGGTCGATGCTGGCCACCCGCCCCCGCACCACGGTGGTGCGGGGCAGGCTGGTGCGCAAGGGGCTACTGATGTGTGTCGCCTCCAGGCTACCGGCGGCTACCTCAGCCAGCATCGGCGTGAACAGCAGCGCATTGGTCTCGCTGACCAGCGTGAATGAGACCGAGGGGTCGGGACCGAACGCCTGTTCCAGATGGTGGGCCGTGGTTACACCGGCGAAGCCGCCGCCCACGATGACGATGCGCGTCGGAGCCGCGCGCGGCGGGGGCGAGGGCTGGCGCTCGGGTCCTAACCGCCAGGCGGCGAGGTCGCTCAAGGCCTGCGTCAGCACCCCCAGCAACGCGCCGTACAGGACCCAGCCCACGAACTGGGGGAAGATAATGCGCATCCCCGCGGCGGTCCACTGTGGCGGGTGGCCCGCGAGCAGCGGCAGCGCGATGACGCTGACGAGCAGCCATAAGGGCACGCCCAAGGCGGCCGCGGTCATACCGCTGTCCGCGTAGGCGCGCGGCGCCGGGCGCGAAGCCAGGGCATAGCCAACGCCCAGGAGGCCACCCAGGACAAGGGCGACGACGCCATGGTCCAGCGTCGCCACGATGACCACACTACTTGCCAGTCCCGCCAGCAGCCCGATCATCCCGCGCCGTGGATCTAAGCGCATGCAGTGTCTCCTATCTCCTTGTGGTTCCGGCCATCCGAGCGGCCACCCGATCCCCGCAGGGATCGGGTGGCCGCTCGGATGGCTAGCGCGCCGTGTAACGGTACCCCATCACGCTAGCGCGGTGGGAACTGGGAATGGGGGACCGGCGGGGCCAGGTTCGCGGTCGGGGGCTTCGCCGTGAACCCGATGATCGCACAGTTGATGTCGACGCCCGCGGAGCCGTACGGTTTGGGCAGCCCCGTGGCCGGGTCGACACCCGTCATCAGGTCGGGCCGGGTCGCGGCCAGGTTGAAGACGACGTTCTCGTCGATCTGGCGCTTGTTGAGCCCCAGGCGCACCGCCTTGTCGGTCCACAGGCCGAGCTGCGCGTCCCACAACGGGCTGTAGGCATCGGCATGCCGGGGGTCGCTCAACGTTGGGACATCGCCGAACACGTTGAGCAGATCGCCACCGTTGCGCAGGGCGGTGATCAGGGCCGTGTTGGCGGCCGAGGCGTCTTGCGCCGCCAGACCGTCGACGACCAGATGCACGAACCCCTGGGCCTGGGCGTTGTTGACGCCCGTCTGGCCGTTGATGAAACCGAAGAGCCGCTCACGGGCGGACCCCAGGAAGTCGTCGCCGCCGTTGTACGGCGCGCGGTCCAGCGCGGGCACATAGGTCGCGCGTTCCAACACCGCGGTGAGGGGCTGACCGGCGTCCGTGCTCAGGTAGAGGATCGGCTGGCCGGCGTCGAACCCTTTGACGAACAGCATGTCGACCCACGACTCCCGGAACTGTCCGGACGGCGACGTCGCGGGCGCGATGTGGATGCCGAGGACCCGATCGGCCGTGTTGGTGTGATGGTCGACGTCGAAAGGGCCGTTTCCGGTGGCCACGATCGGAGCGCTGTAGACGGTCGGCGACCCCGCGATCCGGATGAAGGGGCTATAGCCCGGGCCGGCCACGGCGCCGGGCTGGAGTTCCGCGAGGGGGAAGCCGTGCGGTCCGGGCACCGCCACCCGATTGGGGCTGAAATCGGGCGCGCCCTGGAAGTGGACCGGCGCTAGGCCGAACGGATTCTGCTTCGGCGTCGGGCTCCCGAGGGTCACCGTCTGCACACAGGCGGCGCAGCCAATCCCGATGTTGGCGAGCTTGGGCGCATAGTTCACGCCCAGGTCGTGCGCCGCCCCGACATCCGAGGAATCCATGAGCACATACCACACCCTCTTCCCATGCGCATCGCCGGGGTACAGCGGCAGGCGCACCGTCTCATTGCTGAGATTGACCTGGATGGCGCTCTCCTCGAACAGGTGGTTGCGGGGCAGCAGGCCGGTCAGCTGTCCCAGTCCCGCGGCCATGCCCGGACCGGAGGGGTTGTGAGCCAGCGGTGCGCCGCCCGCGACGGCGCCGCCCGCGGGGATAATGAGCGCGAGGGTGAGGGTGAGCGCGAGCGCTGTCCACGTCCGGCCCCTGATCGTTGGTCGTGTCACATGTCTCTCCTTAGTCTCGTTGCCCCGGCTCGGGGCTTTATGAATGACGCCTGAAAATGGCGCCTATTCTTGATCATAGCGGTAGGATCTTACGTAGCCGTGACGAACATTACGGAAGGATTACAGTTTGCTTATCATTCCCGGTCAGCCGTCCGGCACCTCATCTGTGGGCGCGTACGAATAAGGTCTCCGCGATCGAGGGGAGAGGAACTCGGTCGCTCCGAACCACCGAGATCCTCCCGCCCCTCGCCTGTCGTACCGCTCCTCGTCCTACAACGGGTTGCTCGGGTTGTCGAAGCCGTCGTACGGGACGCCCAGATAGGGGAAAGTTGGTAGGTAGGGCGCGTTGACGTTGGCCGGGGTCAGGCCATCGGTGACCAGAGCGGCCGCTGGGTCCGGGGCATAGGTCTTGTCAACCAACGGGTATGTCAGGCCGGCGAGGACGCGCAGTTCGATCGTGAAGACATCGTCCTTCACCCGCCGGCCGTTCGGGAAGCCGGCCAAATCACCGCCGATGATGCCGAACTGATTCTCGGCGGCGAAGGGCTTTGGAGGAATCGCCATGTTCAGCCGCAACATATCCGCATAGCGCGCGCCCGTGTAATTCTGGAATCCCGGGATGAACCCCGACGGTATCCCGGTGAGCAGGATGGCGACCACATCCGCGCGCACCGCGTTCATCGCGTTCAGAGTCGCCAGGTGCGGGAACGGCGTGGGATAGAAGATCGGAAGCCGTTTGGACACTTCGGGGTGTTGTGCGTACTTCAGGAACTGGCTGTCATCGGCGGGCGTCAATGAGTTCCATCGGTCCTTGTCCCCTACGGGGACGATGGCCTCGTTGAACAGCGGGTTGCCGAGCCGCGAGACCTGCACCCAGGGCCCGTGACTGGTCTGCGCGCCGTCACGCCCGTTACGCATCGTGACCTTCTGCCGGCTCGCCGTGGCCCACACGCCGACGACGGAGCGGGGGTCAGCCTCATTCGCGGGCACGGAGCCGTCACGCGTGAGCGCGGTCTTGGGTACCTGGATCGCGATGCTGTGGACGTTGAGCCGGTTGGTCCCGTTGACCCCTAGCTCGGGCGGCAGCGGTATCATATGCAACTCCTGGAACGGCCGCAAATCCAGCTCGTCGAAGACCGAGCCCAGGTCCACATAGAAACCCTCCGCGCGCTGCCCGACGAAGACCGTCTCACCACTCGCCAGGGTATGCACGGCCATCTGAGCCAGCGCGGGATAGTTGGGCGTCGAGCGCACCCCCACGTTGCAGGGCGGGCAAGCCAGGTTGCTGCCCAGGGTGGCCGCCCCGGCATCGGTCACCTTGGTCACCGTGTAGACCTGCCGGATATTCCAATTGGGATCGGTCAGCGAGGTGATCGGGGCGGTGTTGTACAGGAAGGTGTCCGGGTTTTGCAGCGTCGTCTGGAACTGGAACTGATAGGTGACGTCGGGCCGCCCATCTCCGTCATTGTCGACGTGGATCTCATAGAGGACGTCATCCCCGAACTCGTAGAAGTTGGGACCGCCAGCCGGTCCTTCCAGCGGGATGTAGTTGGCGATCAAGGTGACAGTGCTGGGTTGGTCTGGACTCACGAAGGCGTACACGTCGGTATTGTCCGCGACCGGGTCCTTGGCAATCTCGAGGGCTTCACGGTGTGATGACATTTATCTTACCTCCCTTTGGGCGTGCTAGCGTGTGTAGAGGCGCCGTTCCGTACGCCCCGGCCCTGCCACAGGCGCGCGGCGAGGGCGCGATCGGTATAGGTGAACTCCTCGGTGCCGGCGAGCACAACCATCTCGCCGGCGGCGGGGTTGCGCACATAGACGACGAAGGGTGCAGCCGTCAGTGCGTCTGCCTCAGGGGTCGCGGCCATCGGGGGCCGCCCGGCGGCGACCGCCGCGCCGGGCAGGGCGGCCAGCGCGCCAAACGCAACCGCTCCCGCGGATGTTTTCTTGAGGAAACCGCCTCGCGTCAACTTTGCCATGGTCTTTACCTCTCCTATTGCTGTAACAGGCCCGAAGCCCAGCGGATTCGCGGGGCGGTCCATGATTAGGTGGTCCGTGACCTACCTTCGAGCATAGCCTCGGTCGTCTTACAGAATGGTGACGAAGATTACGAAAGCGTTAAATCTTTGTGGATGCGACTCACGATCGATGAAACGAGCGATAGTGGCGGCGAAGCGTCATCTCGACGTTAAAATGTTTTCGTCATCATCTGGCCCACCAGGCGCCGCCCATAGCCGGCCCACGAAAGGGGGCCGCGCCTTGCCCTCGGATCGTTGGGGTTGCCTACGACGCGACACCCCTGTAATACTCTCGTAACGTTCGTCACCGATCCGTAAGACGTGGCAGCTATACTTGCAACTGGGCGCCCTTGCGGGCGCCCCCAAGGCAGGTTTAAGGATGCCGACGACTGTGGATGGCGTCCAACAAGAGGAAGTGATCATGAGTCATGCGACCCCCGTCCGTCACGTCCCGGCGAAGCTCGCCGGGCACGTCGCCCTCGTCACCGGCGCCGGGTCCGGCATCGGCCGCGCGAGCGCGGTCGCGTTCGCCCGCGAAGGCGCCGCGGTCGTCATCAATGACCTCAGCGACGAAGACGACGCCGCGGAGACGCGGCGTCAGGTTGAGGAGGCCGTCTATCTCGCTTCGAGCGACGCGGATGACGTCACGGGGACCACCATCTTCATCGATGGGGGCCTGATGCGCAACATGGGGCAAGGCGCATGAGCGGTTTCGAACTCGTGGAGACCATCCCCGTCACGCTGGAGCGTGAGGCGCCCCTCGCCGGCATGTATGTGCTCAGCCCCTATGTCTGGCGGGAAGAGAGAACATACCACCTCCTGGTGCGCGCGGTCAACCACGCGGACGATCCCCGGCAAAAGGTCGCGCGCATCTATCATGGACGAGGCGATGATGGGGCGCGCTTCGTCATGGACCGGGAGCCGGTGTTCGCGCCAGGGCCCGGCGCGGAGGACCGCGACGGCTGCGAGGATCCGTCCGTTGCCCGGCAGGGCGACGACTATTATGTGTTCTATACGGGGTGGAATCAGGAAACGGAGACCGGGCAACTGCTTGTCGCGTCAGGGTCCGACCTCGCCCATCTCGTGAAACGGGGACCCGTCTTACCCCCATCCACGCGCTATCAGAGTACGAAGGAAGCCGAGATCGTGCCGGCTGCCGCGGGGGGCTGGCGGCTCTTTATCGAGTACGCCGCCGACGATCGCTCCCAGATCGGGCTCGCCTCGTCGCGCACGCTCGATGGCCCGTGGACCTATGACACCCCGCCCTTTGCCGCGCGTCCGGATCACTTCGACGCCTGGCATTTGAGCACCGGACCCGTCGTCGGCCAGGGGTCGGAGCGCCCCGTCATGTTCTACAACGGCGCGACGCGGGACACCAAATGGCGTATCGGCTGGGTGGCCTTCGACGCGGCGCTGCAGACGGTCGTGGACCGTTCCGAGCAGCCCGTGATCGTGCCGCCTCCCCCCGACGGCGACGCGACTGACATCGCCTTCGCGGCCTCGGCGGTCGAACAGGACGACACGATCTGGCTCTACTACTCGTTGAGCGACGCGACTCTGATGCGCGCGACACTCAGACGTCGATAAGCGTCGCGCTGCCTGCCGCCGTTGCTCAAGGCAGCGGAGCAGCGTCCGGCGCGGGGCTACACAGCGTCCTTCGGCGCTTCACGGGACGCCTCCTCGACCACCGCCCGCGCCTGCTCCACGATCCGCTCAAGCGGCAGCGCGCGGCCCTCCATCCATGCTCCGGTGAAGGAGTCAGCGCCCAGTGTCGCACGCAGGGCGTCCGTTTCACGCTCGAAACGAGCCTGGTCGACGGGCGAGAGGGCGTGACCGTTGGCGTCACGCGCGGCCGCGACAGCGCCGTAGAGGCGCGCGGCCTGTTCCGCCTGCCCCTGCCGGTAGACCAGATCGGCCACGTCCTGTAGACACGCGATGACCTCCGACTTGTCGCCCAACCGCTGGTACAGCGCCAGGCTCTCCGCGTACAGGCCGGCCGCGCGCCCATAGTCGCGCTGCTCGCGCGCCAAGCGGCCCAGATTGGTGAGCAGGAGAGCGATACCCCACGTATCTCCCAGCTCCCGCATCAAGGCGAGGCTTTCTTCCGACAGCGCGTTTGCACGCCCGTAGGCGCCCTGCTCACGCGCGATGTCCCCCAGGTTGCTGAGCGTGGCGGCGATGGCCAGTTTGGCGCCCAGTTCCCGCGACAGAGCCAGACTTTCCTCGTACAGCTCCACGGCGCGTTCGTGGTCGCCACACAATGCGACGTTGCTCGCCAGGTTGTGGAGCGAGGAGGCGATCGCCTGTTTGTCCGCCAACTCTCGTCGCAGCGCCAGGCTTTCCTCGTGCAGCGCGATCGCGCGCATGCAGTCGCCCTGGTAATAGGCCAACACGCCCGCCGCGTTGAACGCCTTCGCCCGGGCCGCCCTCGATGGGCCGCCGGGTCCTTGTGCGGCCAGCGCTAGCAGGCCCTCCAGCCATCCGCGCCCCTCGCGCTGATAGCCGCGCGTATACCAGAACCGCCATAACGCCCCCGCCAGGCGCAAACCCGTTTCGATCTCCCCGCTCTCCCGCGTCCACCGTAGCGCCGCCCGCAGATTGTTCCCTTCGTCCTCCAGCCGCTCCAGCCACAGCCCTTGTACGGGCCCCGTCAGTTCAGGTTCCGCCGCCTCGGCCAGCGTGAGGTAATACCCCGCGTGCCGCCGCCGCGATTCTTCCTCGTCCCCGCTCTCCGCCAACCGCTCCAACGCATACTCCCGAATCGTCTCCAGCATCCCGAAGCGCGGCTCCCCGTGCCCCGCCGCCTCCATCCGCAGCAGGCTCTTGTCCATCAGCGATGCCAGCCCGTCCAGCACGGTGTCCTGACGATTACCCGCCGTCCCGCACACCGCCTCAGCCGCTTCGAAGGTACAGCCCCCTACGAAAATGCCTAGCCGCGCGAACAGCGCCCGTTCGTCCGCGTCCAGCAGGTCGTAGCTCCAGGCGATGGCGGCGCGCAGCGTTCGTTGCCGCTGCGGCAGGTCGTGCGCCCCAGCGATCAGCAGAGTTAGGCGGCGCTCCAGTCGCGCCAACAACGCCTGGGGTGGTAAGAGCGCGATGCGCGACGCCGCCAGCTCAATCGCCAGTGGTAGCCCGTCCAGGCGCCGGCAGATCGCGGCCACGGCAGGCGCGTTCGCGACGGTGAGCTCGAAGTCTGGCGCGCAAGCTCGTGCCCGCTGGAGGAATAACTCTATTGCGGAGTACTGTGTCAGGGCATCCACTGGTGGCGGGTAGGTCGGATCGGGGAGAGTCAGCGGCGACACCGCGAACGTCTGCTCATCCCGCACATGCAAGGGCGCCCGGCTGGTCACCAGCACAGTGAGCCGCGGGCACGCGGTGAGCAGGTCCACCACCAGGACCGCCGCCGCCGCGATGTGCTCGAAGTTATCCAGCACCAGCAGCATATGCCGCGCGCGCAGGCGCCCGCGTAGGCTCTCACCCACCGACCGGCCGCCTTCCTCCCGTAGTCCCAGCGTCCCGGCAATAACCGAGGCGACCTGGTCGGGATCGGTGACTGGGGCCAACGCGACGAAGAACGCGCCGTCGGCAAACAGATCGAGAAGGCGCTCCGCCGCTGCGATACTTAGGCGGGTTTTGCCGACGCCTGGGGGGCCGGTGAGGGTGAGCAGGCGTCCATCGTCACGGCGCAGGAGGGCCGCCACAACGGCCACATCGCGCTCCCGCCCAACCAGCCCGGTGAGCTGCGGCGGTAGGTTGTGCGGGTGGCTGGTCCGAGGCGCACGGGACAGGGGGGAACCGTGCCGGCGCAGTCCCGCGGCCGCGAATCCGATGCGATCGCGCGCCGAGAGATCCAACGCCTGCGCCAGGCGCGCGACCGTATCCCGCTGCGGACTGTGAAACAGGCCGCGCTCGAGATCGCTGATGGAGCGCCGGCCGACGCGCGCGCGCTCGGCCAGCGCTTGCTGCGTCAGACCGGCCGCCACGCGGTACTGCCTCAGTAGATCCCCAAAGGCCGAGGACCGCCTCGCCATGCGTCAGGCCCCTCTTCAAACGTCGCTTGTCGCGGCATGGCCTGCGTACCTGCGCGACGCCGGCCATGCTTCACGTCATGGTAACACGTCCTGCCGCCGTTCTGCCACCGGCAGCTTCCGTGCATTATTCCGTGCATTCTTGTACAGTTCCAGTTCCCGGCGTCGCGCGGAATCATGGACAATAAGGAGAAGCGCCGAGGGTGGACAGGCGACAGGCTCGGCAGGCGCCGCCGGGCATCCGAGAAAGGCGGTGGACCATGGCGGACGAGCAACGCGAGCCCTACCTTGTCGTGATCGGCTCGTCGGCGGGCGGTGTCTCCGCGCTCTCGACGCTCGTGGCGACGCTACCGGCCGGCTTCCCTGCCCCGATCGTGCTGGCCCAGCACCTCAGCCCCGCGCATCCCAGCCATCTCGGCGACATCCTGGCGCGGCACAGCACGCTCCCCGTGCGCACGATCGCCGCGCGCGAGCCCCTGGAACCGGGCGTTGTGTTCGTCGTGCCGGCCGATCGGCACGTCGAGATTACGGATGGACATGTGGGTGTGCCCGTCGAGGGCGCCGGTCGTCCCAAGCCCTCGATCGATCTGCTCCTGAGCAGCGCCGCGCACGCGTACCGCGACCGGCTGGTCGCCGTCGTGCTCACCGGCACCGGCTCGGATGGCGCGGCCGGCGCGCGTGCCGTCAAGCAGACGGGCGGCACGGTGGTGATCCAAAACCCGGAGACCGCCAGCTATCCCGCGATGCCACGGTCGTTGGCGCCCACGACGGTGGACATCGTCGCCAATCTGGAGGACATCGGGCCGCTGCTGGGCGGCCTCGTGACTGACGCCCCTATAGCGGGGCCGTCCCACGAAGAGGCGACGCTGCGGACGTTTCTCGAGGAGGTGCGTGCCCGCAGCGGCATTGACTTCACCAGCTACAAGGCGCCGACCATCGGGCGGCGGCTGCAACGCCGCATGGCCGCCACGAGTACGGGGACGCTGGCCGACTACCGCGCGTACCTGCAAGACCATCCCGAGGAGTACCAGCGGCTGATCAGCAGCTTCCTCATCAAAGTGACGGAGTTTTTCCGCGACCCAGAGTTGTTCTCCTACCTGCGGGAGCAGGCGCTGCCCCCATTAATCGACGCGGCGCGGGCGCGCGGGAACGAGTTGCGCCTGTGGTCGGCCGGTTGCGCGACAGGTGAGGAGGCGTATTCCCTCGCCATCCTGGTCGCCGAGGTCCTGGGCGCTGATCTGGACCGGTTCACGGTGCGCATTTTCGCCACGGATCTGGATGCGACGGCCATCGATTTCGCGCGGCGGGGCGTCTACCCGGCCTCCGCTCTTTCGACCCTCCCGGAGGACCTGATCGCGCGTTACTTCGCGCGGATCGACGGGGCGTACGAGGTCGTCAAGCGCGTGCGCGGCCTGGTCGTCTTCGGGCAGCATGACCTGGGGCAGCGTCCCGCCTTTCCGCGTATCGACCTGGCGCTGTGCCGCAACGTGCTGATCTATTTCACGCCTGAGTTGCAGCGGCGCGCCCTCCAGCTGTTCGCCTTCGCCCTGCGCGACGGCGGCCTCCTCGCGCTGGGCAAGGCCGAGGCGACAGGCTTGCTGGCCGAGTGGTTCGCGCCCGTCCATCCGGATCTCAACATCTACCGCCGCCAAGGTGAGCGCATCGTGGTCCCGCCGGCGCGGGCTGCGGCTACCACGCTATCGACGCCTGTGCGCTTGACGCTTGCCCGCCCTGGGGCCGGGGCCGCGAGGAGAGAGTTCCGTGGCGCGTCACGGGACGCGCCAGGCGCGGAGAGTGTCGAGGCGGGAGAGGGCGCGCTGCCTGGGTTTCCTTTGGGCGCGGTGGTGGTGGACCGGCGGTACGACGTGCGGGCCATCAACGACGCCGCCCTCGACCTGTTGGCCATCCACCAGGAGGCGGTTGGCGAAGACATCATCCATCTGGCCCAAGGCGTACCTTCCACGCCGCTGCGCGCCGCCATCGACGCGGCCTTCGACGGCACGGCGCCCGCCTCCGTGGACGAGGCCGTGCGGCTGGATGCGGCCACGGGCGAGATGCGCTACATCCGGATCGCCTGCTATCCCCAGGATGTGGCCGCCGAAGGTGGGTCCGTCGCGTCCGTGATGGTCCTGGTGACCGACGTCACCGCGACGGAGCAGGCGCACAGGCGCCGGGTGCGGGAGATGGAGCAGGCCGGCGCGCGGCAACAGGAAGAGATGGAGCGGGTGCGGGTGCAGGCGGGGCAGATGGCCACGAATAATCGCGAGCTTCTCGCCGCTAATCGGCGTCTGAACCAAGCAATCGCGGAGTTGCGCCGTGTCAACGAGACCTCCCTGACCGGGACGCAGGAGGCGCAGGCCGAGACGGAGGAGGTCGAGACGCTCAACGAGGAGCTACAGGCGACCAACGAAGAGCTCGAGACGCTCAACGAGGAACTGCAGGCGACCATCGAAGAGTTGCACACTACCAACGACGACGTCAATGCCCGCGACGTGGAACTGCGGGAGGTGGTCACGGCGCTCGAGGCGCAGCGGGCGCGGCTGGCGGCGATCCTGGCCAGCGTCGGAGATGCCGTGCTGGTCGTCGACTCCGCTGGCCGGCCCGTGCTCACCAATGCGGCCTACGAGCGGTTGTTCGGCGACGCCGACGCCGTCGTGCTCGTCGATGAGCAAGGACAGCCGCTGCCGCCCGAGGCGACGCCGCAGCAGCGGGCCGCGCGGGGCGAGGCGTTCAGCATGCGGTTCATCATGCCGGCGGGGGACCCCGCTGGGGAGCGGAGCCCGCGCTACTTCGAAGCGAACGGGCAGCCGATCCGCGATGGCGGCGATGAGCGCGGGGGCGTCGTCGTGATCCGTGACGTCACCGAGCGGCGCCTGCTCCACCTCCAGGACGAGTTTCTAGCGTCGGCAGCCTTAAGGACCTCGTGACAGCGCACGGGGGAACCATCGATGTCAGGTCGACGGAAGGCGCGGGGACAACGTTCACAGTCCGCTACGCGACATGCCGCCGTGTCTCACTGGATGCCTGGAGCGGCGCCCCCTCCCGCACGCGCTGCAGCAGGTCCGACGGATCGCGCACGCCCGCGGCGGCCATACGCTCTGTGACCTGCGCGAGGTAGTGCGCCAGGTCACGGGGCGCTAACGCCGCCATATAGGCCAACTCCTTTGAGGAGAGCGCGACGATTTGCACGACCTCCAGGCGCCCGTTGCGCACGGCCAATTGAAAGCGGACCTGACACGCCGGGCAATCGGTTGTGAGCCCTGCGGCCACATGCAAGGCGGACCCGGCGCCGGGGTGCGGCTCCACAATCCAGCCATCGCAGAACACACAGAAGAGCCACGCGTCGGTCACGTCGGGGTCGAACTGCCGCGCGCGCTGGCCGGCGATTTCCACCACTCCTTCAGCGGGTGAGCGCCCTTTCTGATAGGGGCGGCTGCTGGTTATAGCGTCGTACGTGTCGGCCACCGCTATGATCCGCGCGAGCAGCGGGATGTCCTCGTGCGCCCGTCCGTGTGGGTAGCCCCGTCCATCGCAGCGCTCATGATGGCCTTCCACGCAGTCCAGGACCCCCGCGACCAACGGCGCCAGCGGGCGCCCCCTGCCGACTGGCATCATCATGAAGAACGGCACACACCGAGCGCGGGAACCACGAGGAGGAAGAGGAGGAGGCGACATGAGAGCACTGACCGCGGGCACGACGACGGCGCCATGGCAGGCGTCGACCATGGGGTATGTCATCGAGGGGATCAGCGTGCCGCGGGCTGAGGGACTGCGTCGCGCGGTCCGCCGCGGCGGCCCGTCCGGCGCGCGGACCGCGTTGACGATCATCGGGAGGCTGCACAGCATGCTGTACTGCTGGAGCGGAGGCCGCAGCGGCGGGACGTTGCGCGGGAGTTCCGTGCTGCTGCTCACCACGACCGGGCGCCGGACCGGGCAGGCACGAACCTGGCCGCTGTGCTACCTGGCCGTCGGCGAGGAACTCGTCCTGATCGCCTCGGCGCGGGGCGCCGCGCGCCACCCGGCCTGGTATCTGAACCTACGGGCGCACCCGCGCGTACGCATCCAGCGGGGCGGCACGACCCACACGATGGTCGCCCGCACCGCCGCTGGGACTGAGCGGGCGCGGCTATGGGAGCGCGTTGTCGAGCAGTACCCGGTCTGCGCCGCCGACCAACGCCAGACCAGCCGGGTGTTTCCGCTGGTGCTGTTGCGCCCGGCACGCGCGGACGGGACATCGGACGGGAGGGTGGGGGCATGACACCGCTGCCGTTCGCTCCCGGCTACGCCTTCGTGTTCTGGGCGGCGTGCTACCTCTGGATCATCCACGAATCGATCGGCGCGTGGACCCAGCGGGCGCGCGGGACGACGCGGACGCACGACCGCGGCTCCCTGTTCGTGCTGCTGACGAGCCTGTGGGGCGGAGTCGTCCTGGCCGGCGCGCTGGCCTGGCTGCTCCCTGGCGCCACCCTCACCTGGCATCGGTCAACGCTGTTCTTTCTGGGCGTGGCGCTTATGCTCACGGGGGTGACGGTCCGCCGCTACGCCATGTGGTCGTTAGGGCGATCCTTCACGCGCGCGGTGGCGGTGCGCCCCGCTCAGGCGGTGGTCCAGACGGGCCCCTATCGCTACATCCGCCACCCGGCCTATAGCGGCACGCTGCTGACAGCGCTGGGGGTCGGGCTAGCGTTGACGAACGGAGCGAGCGTAGGGGTGGCGCTGCTGAGTAGCGTAGCCGGGCATCCCTACCGGGTGAGGGTCGAAGAGCAACTCCTGAGCGCCGAATTGGGGGAGCCCTACCGCGCGTACATGCGCCGGACCCGCCGGTTCATCCCGTTCGTGTTCTAGCCCAGGACCCTCTGGCCAATAGAGACGACACAGGGACGGAGAGGAAGGAAGGCTGGGCCACGACTGCTCCAGAGCTACTGTGGCTTGTCTGGGGCGTCGCGCTGGGTGCGGCGACGCTCACCTACTACCTCCGCGGACGTGGGCCGTGCTGGCGCTGCGGGCGGGATTAGCCAGGGCGGGAGCGAAGAGGGCTGAGATAGCGGACCGTATATGTAGACAGATGTGTAAATAGGTAGGAATGTGTAGCTACAATGGGCGTGAGGGGCCTATGACAGGGAGTCCCTGGATGTCAGCTACGCGCGTTTCGGTATGGGACGGAGGAACATGAACATATGGCGGAGATAGACAGCCCTGTTGCAATCGTGACAGGTGGCGGCACGGGGATCGGACGCGCTGTCGCGCAGGCGTTCGCACAAGGCGGGCTGCGCGTTGTCGTCGCTGGCCGGCGGCGTGCGCAAGGTGACGAGACCGTGCGCCTGATACAGGACGCGGGAGGCGAGGCGTTCTTCGTCCAGACGGATGTCTCCCGCGCGGACGAGGCGGCAGCGCTTGTGGCACGGGCGCTCACCGCGTATGGGCGCGTGGACTGCGCCTGCAATAGCGCCGGGACGGGTGAACGGGAGGCGCTCCTCGCTGATCAAACTGAAGAGGATTTCGAGCGCACGATCAGCGTCAATCTCAAAGGCGTGTGGCTTTGTATGAAGCACGAGATCGCCGCAATGCGCCAGACCGGGGGCGGCGCTATCGTCAACATTTCGTCGTTGAATGCGGTCAAGGTGACGCCGACGGCGCCCTTCTACTCGGCGAGCAAGGCGGGCGTGGATGCCCTGACCAAGGCCGCCGCCTTGGGCTACGCACGGGATAGTATCCGCGTCAACTCCATCGATGCCGGTGCGTTCCGCACACCTATGCTCGACGGGGTGCTTGACCGCATGAGTGGGGGGCGCCCTGAGGACGCGGCCGCGCAGTACGCCGCAGCGATCCCATTAGGACGGATAGGCCGACCTGAGGAGATCGCGCGGGCGGTGGTGTGGCTGTGCTCCGAGGCGGCGTCCTATATCACTGGGCATGTGTTGGTGGTCGACGGTGGACTTCTTGCGACCTAACCCTCTCGACTGCTGCGCTCACCGCACACCTTCGCACATGCCAGCAGAAAGGACTGACCTTCGGGCGCCGTCCTCCTGGTCTCGCAGTTCGCCGCCAACCGGATCGACACGTTCACCGTCGGACCTGACGGGATCGCGCGTGGGCCGATAACCAACGTCCCGGTCCCCTCCGGACCATTCGGCCTCAACTTCGATAAGCAGGGCCGGCTCCTCACGACCGAGGAGTTCCAGGGGCTCACGGGACGCGGGGGGGTCGTTTCGTACCGCATCGGCGGCGACGGCCATCTACAGCCGATCGGCGGGTTCGTCCCCAATGGGGAAACGGAAACGTGCTCGATCGTACCCACTCCCGACGGCCGGTACGCCTACACGTCCAGCTTCGGGCCCTTACCCTCCCAACCGGCCCCGATGGCCGCGCGCCATGGTGCCATCTCCAGTTACAGGCTCCGGGACGATGGCACGCTCGAGGTGCTCAATCCGCGGGCCGGCCAGATCGACTTCAGGGCGGCGGACATCACGCTCACCGGAGGCGGCCGCTACCTGTACGCCCTCAACGCCGCCGAGGGCACGATAACGGGCTGGCGGATCGGGTCGGATGGCAGCTTGACGCTGGTGGCGACCGTTGGCGGCATCACGGCCAGTCCGTTCGGCCCGCTGAGTGGCGGCTTGGCCGCGCGCGATAATATGTAATACACGGCAAGCGCCGGCGCAAGTGGCGACCGGATGCTCGTGCCTACCGGGAATAAGGCCGGTGGCGACGCGGATAGGACACTGGTCGTCCGCCGCGTCGTCACCGGCCATAGGCTGTGTGCAGACGCAGCGGACAGGCCGCCATGGGACACCCGTGGCGCGCCCGCCCAGCGGCCGCAGAACAGAACGCAGCCTCCGGCCGTAAGCGCGCGCGACATGTGTGTCGTTATGTGGGCTTCCTTCATGGCGCCGGATGCCCGCGGGGCGCATACTGGAGGGTGGGAGCGCCGGTGCATGGGCGCCCCGTGAATCGTCGAGACGATCACAGGCGAGAACGAAAGGAGAATGGGATGAAAGCACTGACGAAGAGTGGACACGGGTGGCGGCGGACGGGTGGCGCGCTGGGCGCGGCCCTTGGTCTAGTGATCGGCCTGGGGGCCGCAGTGGCCCTCCCCGCGACGCCGGCGCACGCTCAGGATAGGTGCACCTACGGCTCGTCTAGCGGGAATACGTACACCTGCATCAACGCCAACAGCGGCGGCGCCGATGCCCAAGCTACGATCCGCCATAGCGCCCGCTCTTTGGATGTCTGCCTCACCAACCAATGGGGAGGGGTCATCGACTGCACGGGGTACCAGAATGTCACCCCAGGGCACTATCTGCGTATCGGATTTCGGGGGCGTCTCCAGCCGGAGCTGTACTGCGCCGACACCTATCGCAGCGGCACCGAAATCGGCCACATCTGCGCGGCCTCGAACTACTAGCGCTCCTCACCTCCGGGCGGCAGGGCCACCGCCTGGAGGCGATGCTGCTGGTCGTGTTAACTGACGCCCCTGGGACGCATCATGCACGAGGTACGGCGCCTCACCATGATTAGCTGGTTCCGCGCCTTTCTCGGTGCAGCCAAGTCGTATCTGTAGGCGTACTGCGCCAGCAGCGCTTCCCGATGCGCGACGTGCAGGCGCCCCTCGTAGAGCCAGATCGACACGCGCGTGCGCGAGAGCCCGCGTTCGGCATAGATGGAAAGCACTAAAAAGTCGGGGGTAGCAGGCTGCGACGAAAGACACGGCGTGCGCTGGTACCACGAGGGCGCCTGACCCCGCTCTAACCTCGGTCACGCAGGTGGTAGTGGTACCCCCGACCTTTTAGTGCTTTCCCGACTCCCCATGAATCCGGCGGTTACCCCCCTCGACGGGTTGTGCTCCCGCGGGCGGCATCTTCTCCGGGTCATCCCGCCAGATGAGGTACGAGTAGACGACCAGCCCAACGATCACGACCCCACACGCGGCGAGCAGCACCGGGAGCGCCACGGCGACACTTGATGCGCGTAGACCCGCCCCGATGAACAGCACCTCGAGCAGGACGAAGAGCCGTCCGCCGAGCCGGTTGGTCCGCGTCCACGCGCGCTTGCTCGACAAGGTCCACGGCGTGCGGATGCCCGCGAACCAATTGGGCCGCACCTTGCCCAACACGCTCCCCACGAGGAGCAACAGGACTCCGACCAGGACGAGGATGAGCAGCGCGACGTCGAGGCGCTGCCCATGCGCCACCGCGACCAGCGCGCCATAGAGAGCGGCCAGGAACGCCGTGGCCGCTAGCCGCACGACTGTGTAGGCCCGGCCTGGATCGACACGCGGCAGGAGGAGCAGGAGCAGGTACAGCCCGAGCGTGACCAGCGGGAGCGCGAGCAGCCCTTCGACCTTCCCGCCATACCCGTCTACCCGCCCCGCCGCGTTCCAATGCACGGGGATGCGCGCCGGCACGGTCGGCCAACTCCATCCCGCCAGCAGGCCCATCGCGGCCAGGATCAGCCAGTGGGCCCACTCGCTGCGCCAACTCACACGCATGACCACTCCTCCCGTGTCCGGCCAACTGGATCACCGGTGCCGATACGCAGCAAAGAGAAAACGGCCGCGAGCACGTCCTCATGCGCCCCCATGTTCAGGCTATAGACGATGGTCGTCCCTGCCGCTCCGTCACCACGAGGCCGCTCGCTTTGAGCAGCTTCAGATGGCCGGAGAGCGTCGATTTGGCCAGCGGAAACCGTTCGGCGATCTGACCGGCCGAGAGGTCGTCGGCGCGCAGCAGGCGCAAGACCTCGCGTCGCGTCGGGTCTGCCAGCGCCCGGAAGATAGCGTCCATCGCTGGTCTCCTCCTGTTAGTGGGCCGTCAGCCAGGCGGCGATATCCCCGACAACGACCGGGGCGACATGGCCGGGCACGGCATAGTCCGCTGGCGTGCTCGGGCCGCTCACGGGCATGAAGAGATGGTCGAGCCGGGGATAGAGTGTAAACGTCGCGGTATGCCGGGCCACGAGCGCCGTCCGCCACCCGTGATAATCCTGTAGCGTCACCTGGTAGTCCCACGCCCCTTGCATGATCAGCAGGGGTTGGGTCAGGTGAGCGGCGACGGCCGCCGGATGATAGGCGCGGAGGTCCAGCCAGTAGGCGGGGGTGGCGCCCAGCAACACCTCGGGCGATGAGATCTGGTTGGGTGTCAGCGCCTTGACCTGGGCCACAACCCGCGCGGTCGCATCCACCTGGGCGCGCGTCACGTCGCCCAGGGCGTAGAGATAGCGTTCCTGCCGCAGGATCTCGTCGTCGAGGGGTGTGGTTGGACCGGCCAGGATGATCAGTCCGGCGATGTGCGGATCACGCGCGCCGATGCGTGGCGCCAGCATCCCGCCCAGGCTATGCCCCAGGACAAAGATGCGGCGCGTGTCGATCCCTGGCGTCCGCCGCAGCAGCGCCACGGCGGCCAAGGCATCATCCACGGTCTCCTGGTTGACCGTGAAATGCAAGGCGGCCATGCGCGCGGCGGTGAACCGGTCCCGGTAGACGAAGGTGCGCTTGTCGTAGCGCAGCACGGCGATGCCGCGCGAGGCCAGCCCCCAGGTCAGGTCGCGGAACGGCTTGTTGGGGCCGATGGTCTCGTCGCGGTCCGCGGGGCCGGACCCGGCGACGAGGACAACGGCGGGGAAGGGGCCGCGCCCGTTGGGCAGCGTCAACGTACCGGGCAGCGCCCAGGGCGCCGTGCCCACGGTGACGGCCCGCTCGTGGAAGGCGGCCGGATGCACGTACGGCGGCGAAACGGTGGGGCGCTGGATGTTGGCGAAGTGCAGGCCAGCGACCCGCTGCTTCTGGTCGATGGTCACGATGATGTCGGCGGTCGCCCGGGCGAACGCACAGGCGACGGTCGCATTCGTGTAGGCGGCGACGGGCGCTGTGCGGACGGAAAGGGGGTGGCGGAAGGGGCCAACCTGCGCGATGAGGGCGGTCCAGGCACGGCGCAATGCGGCTGGGCTGACCCCCAGCGCGGGATCGAAGTAGGCGTCCGCCTGCGCGAAGTGTCCACCAGCCAGGAGGGTCACGACTGTGGTCGCCTCCGCCCCAGGTGTCACACTGGCCTGCTCAGAGAGTGGCGTCGCGGTGGCAAAGGACACAGCCGGGCCGATGCCTATGATGACGAGCATGCTCAACAGGGCCGCACCGACGAGGGGCCAGACACGCGGGTGGCGCCAATCCTGTCCCATGACATTTCCTTTGTTCTATTTCGCTTCCTACCGAAATAATAGCACATCCCGACAGCCTTGGCAAGATCGTGCCGTCTCATTTCAGATGCCAGAAGCGGTTTGTGGCGCGAGACCCTGACAGGGCGGTGGGCTACCCGGTGTCGGGCGCCAACTCCGCCGCCGCAACGGCCAGATACTCGGTATCCCACACGATGATCGCATTAATGACCAGGGATAGGGCGGAGGCCCTGTTCAGTTGCACCTTGTAACTCCGATCGCCGAAGCGCCCCTGCCTACCCCGGCAGGAGAGACAGCACAGGGAAAGGTAGAGATACGCCTTCGCGGCCCCGTAATATGCGCGTAAGATGTCTGTATTATCATGGAGGTAAGCGCGATCATGGTCGCGGGGAGGCGGCGATAGCCGTGGCGGCAGTGGATCAGACAGGCAGAGCGAACGCGCAGGGCGCCGCTTTATGGTGCGCTTACGTGCGTCGCGACATGGCCGCGCGGACCCCGACCCGGCGTGAGAGGCGGTTCTTGGCGAGATGAGGATGGAGCGGTGGATATGGTGGATATGAATGACGGCCCTGGCGACGACGGTGGGAGCATGGCGCGCTCCTGGCTGTCGTCCATCATACGCCGGCGCGGGATCGACTCTCGGCGCCGGGGCGCCGACCGCGCAACCCTCCAACCAACCTCGGTCGCCCTGACGCCCCTGCCCGATGGCAGCGGCGAACCGTGGGACTGGGCCGGTCGGGGCGGAGCAGGCGTCGATGTCCGCGTGGCGCCGCAGCACCCATCGCCGGACCAGCAACGCGCCGCCCTCGGGACCGATGTCGCGGGCATGGCCGATGATGGGAATGGGATCGCGCCCGCTTTCAGGGAGTCCTCGGACATGGCTCCGCGCCCACCAGGCGGCAGCGCGCAACCAACGGGCCACGACCGCCACGCGCACGAAACGGAGCGCGTGCATGCGCTCTACACGGACATGACCTGCGGCCTCGTCGTCCTGAATCGCAGGGGGGAGCTCGTGGACGCCAATGACGCGGCGCAACGGATCTTGGGCGTGCGCCTCGACGAGATGCGCGGGCAGCCGTCCTCGGTCGCGCTCTGGCGGGCGATCAACGCGGACGGCGCGGACCCCCACGAGGGTGAGAAGCTGATCGGGGCCGCGTTGCGCACGCGGCGCCCTATGCGCGCGACGATGGTCCACGCGACCCGGCCGGACGGCCGGCTCCGCTGGCTCCAGGTGGACGCCGTCCCCGTGCGGGAGGACGGGGACGGGTCGCCGGGAGACGGGCAGGGGCCGGTTATCGTCAGTTTCATCGACATCACCGCACACCGGGAGGCCACGGAGATCCTGCGGGCGAGAGCGGAGTGCGCGACGCTACAAAATACCGCGGCCACTGTCCTGTCCACGTCGGCCGCGCTCCGCGACGCTGTCCCACACCTGCTGCAAGCGATCTGCGACGACGCCGGATGGGACGTAGGCCGTTTCTGGAGCGTGGACCACCGCGCCAACGTCCTCCGCTGCGCCGCGCTCTGGCGCCGCCCATCGAGCGAGGGCGCCGGGTTCGCGGCGCTGGCTCCGCGGGCCGCCTACGCCCCGGGTAGTGGCGTCCCGGGCCGCGTCTGGACCAGCGGCGCGCCCGCCTGGGTGGCCGGCATGGGCGCGGCTACCCCCGGATCGGGCGCCCCGCTGGCCACCATCGAGGGGCTATACGGGATCATCGGAATCCCTATCCAAATCGCCGGCGTCGTCCAGGGGGTCATGGAGTTCGTCCGGCGGGACATCCGGCCGCCGCACGCCGACCTGGTGGAGGCGCTGATCGCGATCGGCGCCCAAATCGGCCGGTTTATGGAGCGCAAGGAGGCGGAGGAGGCGCTGCGGCGCCAGGCCCTGCACGATGTCCTCACGGGTCTGCCTAACCGCGCCCTGCTCCACGACCGCCTGGAACAGGCCCTGCGCGCGGCGGGTCGTGATAACACGGGCCTGGCCCTGCTCATGATCGATCTCGATGGTTTCAAGACGATCAACGACACGCTGGGTCACCACCAGGGCGATCTGCTCTTACGCGAGGTGGGAGCGCGCCTACGAGCTGTGCTGCGCCAACGCGACACGGTCGCGCGCCTGGGGGGCGACGAGTTCGTCGCGCTCTTGCCGGGCGACGACGGGGGCGGGGCGACACGAACCGCGCGCAAAATCCTCGCCGCGCTAGCGGAGCCCGTCGTGGCGGAGGGACGCCGCCTCGTCGTGGGGGCCAGCATCGGTGTCGCGCTCTATCCCGCGCATGGCACGGATGCCGTGACCCTCCTGCGCCGCGCGGATGCGGCGATGTACGCGGCGAAGCGCTCCGCCGTGCGCCCCGGCGCCCTCGCCGTCTATGCCGCGCCGGACGGGGACGGTCCGGATCACCAGGCCTTCGGCGACGTGTTGCGCCACGCCATAGCGCACGACGAGTTGGTGCTGCACTATCAACCCACGGCGGACATCGCGACGGGCGATGTTCGGCGGGTGGAGGCCCTGGCGCGCTACCGGCGTCCGGAGCAAGGCCTCCTCCCGGCCGAGCAATTCATCCCGTGGGCCGAGCAGGCGGACCTGGGCGCCGCGCTGACGCGCTGGACGCTGGACGCGGCGCTCCGGCAATGCCGGCGCTGGGAGTGGGCGGGCCTTCCGCTTGGCGTGGCCGTGCGCCTCTCTCGATTCACCCTGGGCGATCCACGCCTGCCGGACACGATCATCGGGCTGCTGGCGCAACATGCCGTGCGGCCCTCCCGGCTGCAGGTCGAGGTCAGGGGGGACGCTATCGCGGAGAGCATGACCACGGGGGACACGGCGCGCGCCCTCGCGGCGCTCACGCGCCTGCGCACGCTCGGCGTCCGCATCTCCGCGGACGCTAGCGATGGGGGGCGGGCGTCGCTGACCTCGCTCGCGCGACTGCCCGTGGACGAGTTCAAGATTGACGCGACGGTCGTGCGGCGGGCGACGGAGAACAGCGGCGGTCTGGCCATCGTTTCCTCGGCCATCGACGCGGGCCATGGATTGGGCTTGCGCGTCGTGGCTGGGGGTGTCGAGGACGCGGACACATGGGACCTGTTGACGGAGCTGGGCTGCGACGAGGCGCAGGGCGACTACCTGAGCCCTCCGCTGCCCGCGGGCGAGCTCATGCGCCGGCTTGGCGTGTCGCAGGGGGTGATGGCCTAGTCAGACTGTAAGACTTTCGTAATCCTTGTCATGGATGCGTAAGATGGTGGCGGTATGCTGGTAAGGATACATGTGTCACCCATCGCGCGAATTAGATGTGGCACGGATGAGAGGCGCCGTGACGCGGCTGGAAGATCAACCGATTCTGGTGGTGGAGGACGAGGACATCGTCAGCGAGGTCGTGGCGCGCTACCTGCGCCGCGAGGGCTTCCATGTGAAGGTCGCCTCCGACGGCGCTTCGGCCCTGGCGCTCGCGGCGACCGAAGAGCCCCGGCTGGTGGTCCTCGACCTGATGCTGCCCGACATGGACGGGCTGGAGGTCTGCCGCCGGCTGCGCGCCCAGAGCCTCGTGCCCATTCTCATCCTCACAGCCAAGGGGACGGAGGCCGACGAGGTGCTGGGGCTGGGGCTGGGCGCCGACGACTACGTGAGTAAGCCCGTGCGGCCGGGCGCCCTCGTCGCACGGGTCAAGACCCTCCTGCGCCGGACAGCCCCGGCGCCTGGGACCCCGGGCGGCGGCCCGCTACGGTACGACGGCCTCGCGATCGACCCGCGCACACGCCGCGTCACGCACGACGACACGGCGCTCGCGCTCACGGCCAAGGAGTTCGACCTGCTGCTCTTCCTGGCCCGCCACCCAGGGGCGGTCTTCTCGCGCGCGCAGTTGCTCGACCAGGTATGGGGCTACACCTATATTGGCGACGCCAGCACGGTCACGGTGCATGTGCGCCGGCTGCGCGAGAAGATCGAGCCCGATCCGCTCCACCCGCGCTACGTCAAGACGGTCTGGGGCGTCGGCTACAAGCTCGAGGGCGACCAATGACGGGCGGCGAAGCGTCCGACGCCCCGCTTGCTTCGCCGCCAGCGCGCGGGGAACAGGCGTATCTTTGGGGGCGTAGCCTGCTCTATAGTCTGGCCGGCATCGGCGTTCTGGTGGCCGGCGAGGGCGTCTTCCTCTGGTTCTACCACCCGCCCGGCCGTGAACCCCTGGGCACGATTGCCCTACTGTTCGTCACCGCGGCCCTGGCCCTGCTCCTGGGCACGCTAGCCCTGGCGGCCGGCCCACGCGTGGGCCTGGATACCATCCGGCGTAAGATGGCCTTCAGCGTCGGCCTTGGCGCACTGGTCGCCGTCGGCGATGTGCTGCTCACAGCGCGCCTGATGCTCGTGAGCACGCAGGACGCGTACGTGATGCTGATGCTCTTGTTCTTCGCGCTGCTGATCTCGCTGACGCTGGCGCTGTCCCTGGCCGACACGCTCCGCCGTGGCATCGCCGTCCTGATGCGCGCGGCCCAGCGTATGGCCGCCGGCCATCTCGACGCGCTGGCGCCGGTCGAGAGCGGGGACGCGCTGGCGCCGGTCGAGAGCGGGGACGAGTTGGGCGCACTCGCCGCCGACATGCGGCGCATGGCGGCCAGCGTCGCCGAGGCGCAACAGATGCAGCGCGCCCTCGAAGACGCGCGCCGCGACCTGGTCAGCGGCATCTCGCACGATCTGCGCACGCCGCTCAACGCGCTGCAAGCGGTGGCCAGCGCGCTGGCCGACGGCGTGGTCGCCGAGGAGCCGGCCGCAGTGGCGCACTATCTACGGGCGCTGGACGTGCAGGTGGACCGGTTGGCCGCGCTGGTCGACGACCTATTCACGCTCGCCCGGCTGCAGGGGCCGGCTCCGCGGCTAACCCTGGCGCCTTATCCCACGGCCGACCTGCTCTCCGATTTGTTGGAGCGGGTCGCGCCCGTGGCCGCTGAGGCAGGGGTGCGCCTGGAGGTGACGGTTGCCTCGCCGACGCCGACCGTGCTGGTCGACGTGCGGCAGATCGATCGCGTCCTGGATAACCTGGTGCGGAACGCGCTGCAGCATACGCCCGCGGGGGGAGAGATTACGATCCAGGCCGCGCCGCGCGGCGAGCGGGGGGCCGAGGTCAGCATCACCGTCACCGACACAGGCGAGGGGATCGCCCCCACCGATCTGCCCCTGCTGTTCGAGATGTACTATCGGGGCAGCGGCCAGCCGCAAGTGAGCGGCGGCGCGGGGCTTGGCCTGGCCATCGTCAAGGCGGTGGCGCAGGCGCACGGCGGGCGTGTGTGGGCGGAGAGCCCCCCGTCAGGCAGGGAGCGCGGCACGCTTATCGGCGTCGTGTTGCCCGCCGCGACCACTGTTCGGTAAGGCATAGCGTTAGGGTACGAAATTGTAACACTTCCGTAATCTTTGTCACTGCCACGTAAGGCGCCGCCGCTATGCTCGAAGGTAGGCGTTATGACGAAAGGAAAAAAGGAAAAGGCGATGGCACGGACAACAGCGGACATCATGGTCGAGCGGCTCATCGACTGGGGCGTCGACACGATCTTCGGGTTCCCCGGCGACGGCATCAACGGCATCTTCGAGGCCCTACGCACCCACCAGGAAGGACTGCGCTACATCCAGGTGCGTCACGAGGAGGCCGCCGCCTTCGCCGCCTGTGGCTACGCCAAGTACACCGGCCGCCTCGGCGTCTGCCTGGCCACCTCGGGACCCGGCGGTATCCATTTGCTCAACGGCCTGTACGACGCCAAGTGCGACGGTGTGCCCGTGTTAGCCATCACGGGGCACACGTTCCACGACCTCATCGGCACGCACTACCAGCAGGACGTCGACCTCGACAAACTGTTCATGGACGTGGCGGTCTACAACCAACGGGTGATGGGGCCGGAGCACGTCGTCAACGTGGTGGACGAGGCGGTCAAGACGGCCCTCTCCCGGCGTGGCGTGTCCCATATCACCATCCCCAAGGACATCCAGGAGTGGACGACCTCGGATACGCAGCGCTCCCCGGCCAATATCGCCAAGCACAGTGCCGACCTGTACGCGCCCGCCTGGCCCATGCCGCCGCGGGACAAGCTGCAGCAGGCCGCCGATCTGATCAACGCCGGTTCCAAGGTGGCCATCCTGGCCGGAAGCGGCTGCCTTAAGTCCCGTGAGGAGGTGCTACAGCTCGCCGAGAAGGTAGCCGGTCCCATCATCAAGCCGCTGCTCGGTAAGGCCGTGGTCCCCGACGACAGCCCCTATACCACCGGCGGCATCGGTCTACTCGGCACGGCGCCCTCGCAGGACGCCCTGCAGGAGTGCGATACCCTGATCATCGCCGGCAGCGGCTTCCCTTACATGGAGTTCCTGCCGAAGCCCGGCCAGGCTACATGCGTGCAAATCGACATCAACCCGGAGCGCATCGGGTTGCGCCATCCGGCTGACGTGGGCCTGATCGGCGACTGTACGGCCGTCCTGGCCGCGCTGCTCCCCCTCATTCACCGCAAGGAGAGCCAGAGCTTCCTGCAGAAGGCCCAGGAACGCATGAAGGAGTGGAACAACTTGATGCGGGAGCGGGGCACGCGCACCGACGTGCCCATGAAACCGCAGGTCGTTACCTACCACCTCAATAAGCTCCTCGACCGCAACGCCATCGTCTCGTCTGACAGCGGCACGATTGCCACATGGACCGCGCGCTACATCGAGATGCGCGACGGGATGCAGTTCTCCCTATCGGGCTCCCTGGCGACCATGGCCAACGGCCTGCCGTACAGCATTGGGGCGGCCGTCGCCTACCCTGGACGGCAGGTGGTCTGCATCGTGGGTGATGGCGGCTTCACCATGCTGATGGGTGAGGTCGCCACGCTGGTCAAGTACAACCTACCGGTGAAAGTGATCATCATCAAGAACAACACCTTAGGTCAGATCAAGTGGGAGCAGATAGCGCAGGACGGCAACCCAGAGTTCGGGGTTGATTTGCAACCCATCGACTTCGCAGGCTACGCGAAGAATTGTGGCGCGGCCGGCTACTGCGTCGAGGACCCGGCGCAGGTCGAAGCGGTTCTGCGCGAGGCGCTCGCTCACCCCGGTCCTGCCATCATTGAGGCCGTCGTGGACGCCAATGAGCCGCCTATGCCGGGCAAGATCACGACGAAACAGGCGCTGAAGTTCGCCGAGGCGCTGATGCACGGTGACCAGAATCGGTGGGATATCATCAAGACTGTCATAGCCGACAAGGTGCGGGAAGTCGTCTAACGACGGCATAGAGGCTACATACGTTCATCTAGTCCCTATCCCTTAACCCGGGCCCTTATCTCAGGCCAATGGAGGCGATCATGGAACGTGCAAAGACCGCGGAGGCGCCGCGCGTGGCGAGGGTCAGACGCCGCGCCACGCACGGCAAGATTGACGATACACAAGGACAACGAGAGTGGCTCTGACGTTTGTCGCGCACCTGACCGACGCCCTGGACGATGCGTCCCTGCCGGGCTTGCCCCCCGCCCCGCCCGGCAGGAGGTTATTTCGTCTGCTGCCGGCATCGCTGGTCCATGAGGGCGTGGTGATCGACCAGCACATCCGCGAGGGCCGCTTCCAGCGCAGCCTCTCGCTGGTCGCGGGCGTGTCGGGGCTGCTGGCCGGCCTCGAGGTTGCCTATCAACACTATCGCGGCAGCTACAGCCAGCGCGTCATGTATAGCCCGCTGATCGTGAGCCTGGCCTTGTTCGTGGCGGGCCTGTGGGGCGCGTGCAGCCGGCGCGCGGCGCGCACGGCGCTGCCCGTCGTGTCGCTGCTGACCATGGCCGACGGAATCGTCGGCTTCGTCTTCCATGTGCGCGGCGTGGCGCGCAAGCCGGGCGGGTGGCGCTTCCCGGTCTTCAATCTGATCATGGGACCGCCGGTCTTCGCCCCCTTGCTCTTCGCGGTCTGCGGCTACCTCGGTCTGATCGCCGCGTTGCTACGGCGCGAGGACGCCCCGCGGGGATCTCAGGAGGGGCCGCCGCAAGCGGACGTGAGCGGGCGACAGGTACGGGAGGGGCGTTTCCAGCGCCAACTCGCCGTCGCCGCGGCCCTCTCAGCGCTCTTCAGCGGTATCGAGGCTCTCTATGCGCACTACAAAGACAACTTCACGTACTGGGTGCAGTGGACCCCCGTCGTGCTCACACCCCTGCTCGTCGTCGCCGGCGTCGGCACGATCTGGAGCCGCCGCATTGCCCACACCCTGCTGCCGGTGGTGTCCGTCTTGGCCCTGCTCGACGGCGCGGTCGGCACGTTCTACCACGCGCGCGGCATCCTGCGCCGGCCCGGCGGGTTGAAGCTGCCCCTCTACAACCTGCTCTATGGGCCGCCGATCTTCGCCCCGCTGCTGTTCGCCTCCAGCGGCTTCATGGGCCTGCTGGCCAGCCTGCTGCGGCGGGAGGAATAATGGCGCATCGACATCCCGACCGCCTGCCCATCGACCCGACAACCGGGCGGCCCCTGCTCCCGCGTGCGCAGCCCGGCTACTACCCCGGCTTCAGTACGTTGAGCCAGCAGGACGCCTGGGACGAGGCGACCCGCGCCGTGGTGCTCACCCGCGTCGAACGCGTCCCCCCGATCCGCTTCTTCACGCCGGAAGAGGAGACCCTGATGCGGGCTGTGCTCGACCGTGTCCTGCCGCAGGACGACCGCGACGAGGCGCACACGATCCCGCTCGTCAACTATATCGACGAGCGCCTGTACCACGGGCGCATCGACGGCTACCGCTACGAGGACATGCCGCCCGATGGCGAGGCGCATCGCCTGGGGCTACGGGCGATCGACATCATCGCGCGCCACCTGCACGACGCGCCGTTCGTCGCGCTCGGTCCGCGGGAGCAGGACGAGGTCCTGCGGACGCTGCACGACGGCGCGCCGCCCGCGGGCGAGGATGTGTGGCGCCGCATGTCCGTCGGCCGCTACTGGTTACTGCTGGTGCAGGACGCCGCGGGAGCCTACTACGCGCATCCCTATGCGTGGGATGAGATCGGTTTCGGCGGCCCCGCGTATCCCCGTGGATACATGCGCCTGGAGGGCGGGCAGCCGGAACCCTGGGAAGCGCCGGAACGCCGCTACGCCTGGGTCCCGCCGCCCACCGCGCTCTCTGGCGAGGATAGGCCGCTGGGCGCGCCACCCAGTCGAGCGATGGGCGGCCAGGAAGGGACGCACTAAGTGAGCGCCGCTACAGCCGAGGAAGTTGTGGGCGAGGAAAAGGAGGTGGAGCCATGAAAACACCGCTGTTCGGGGGTGTGAAGGGGCCGAAACCCGGCGCGCACATGCTCGGGCCGATCCAGACGGTCGACACCCCGATGCGCCGGTATCCCCCCGACGAGGAGGTCGACGTCTGCATCGTCGGCGTGGGCTCGGCCGGCGGTGTGCTGCTGCAGCGGCTGGCCAAGGCCGGATTCAGCGTGGTCGGGATCGAGGCCGGCCCGTTTTGGGACACCGAGCGCGACTGGGTCAGCGACGAGGCCGGGTCGCACGCGCTCTACTGGAACAGCCTGCGCATCACCGGCGGCGAGGACCCATTGGCCCTGGGCGCCAACAACAGCGGCCGCGGCGTTGGCGGCGGCTCCGTCCACTGGGCCGGCTTCGCGCCGCGCTTCCATCCATCGGACTTCCATGTCTACACGGAAGACGGCGTCGGGGCCGACTGGCCCATCTCGTACCAGGACCTCAAGCCCTACTACGAGTTGCTGGAGAAGGAGATGCCGGTCTCGGGGCCGGCCTACTTCCCCTGGGGTGACCCGCACGGCTACTCCTACGGCCCACACCCCATGACCGCGGTCGGCGACGCGCTGATCGCAGGCTGCACCGGGCTCGGCCTGCGCGTTTCGGTCGGCGGCCCCGTGGCCATCAACGCCGGTTCGCACGGCGACCGCCCGCACTGCATCTACCGCGGCTTCTGCATCCAGGGCTGCAAGGTGGGCGCCAAGCAGAGCACGCTCATCAGCCACGTCCCCGACGCGATCCGCCACGGCGCCGAGATCCGCGACAACTGCATGGTCTCGCGCATCACGATGGGACCCGATGGGCTCGCCAGGGGCGTGACCTACTTCGACGAGGACAAGAACGAGCGCGCGCTGCGGGCGAAGCTGGTCATCGTCTGTAGCTACGCTATCGAGACGCCGCGCCTGCTGCTCAACTCGGCCTGTCCGGGCTTCGAGGAGGGGCTCGCCAACAGCAGCGGGACCGTCGGCAAGTACCTGATAGCGCAGGCCGGTAATGTGATCCTGGGGCGGTTCCCCACGTTGATCCGCATGTACAAGGGGCCGCCGGCCCATGCGCTGACGGAAGAGTTCTACGAGACCGATCCGGCCCGCGGCTTCGCGCGGGGCTTCGCGGTGCAGACGGTGGGGCCGCTGCCGATCGCCTTTGTCAAGGGGATGGCGGTCGCCAAGGGCGCCTGGGGTTGGGGCCTACGCCGTGTGATGATGGACTACAACCACTGGACCGCTCTCGGCCTGCTCGGCGAACTTCTGCCGTGGGAGGACAACAGGGTCGAGTTGGCCGGCGAGTGCGACGGGTATGGCCTGCCCGTGGCCAGGGTGACGTTCAACCTGCACGACAACGACAAGCGGCTGATCGCGTTCGGCAAGGACAAGGTCGAGGAGATCATGTGGGCCGCCGGGGCGGAGGAGGTCGTGCAGGAGGCGCGCTTCGCCCACCTGGTGGGCGGGGCGCGCATGGGCGCCGACCCGCGCACGTCGGTCGTCGACGGCTTCGGGCAGTCGCACGACATTGCCAACCTGTTCGTCTGCGACGGGAGCATTCTGCCCACGCAGGGCTCCGCCAACCCCGGCCTGACCATCCAGGCCCTCGCCGCGCGCACGGCCGACTATCTTATCACCGAGAAGGACAACGCGCTGGCCCGTCGTCGCGGGTCCGGCAGGATGCCGCCGGTCCGGCGCGAGCTCTCGCCGCACGGGACATCGGGGCGGGGCGTGCCGCGCTACAAAAGCATGGCTGGAGAGGGACGAGCATGACGGGCGTTCTGGGGCACGGGCGACGCGAACGGGAGCATGTCGTGCCCGCTGGCTTTGCGCACAGCGGGCGACGAGAGTGGAGGGAGAACGTGACAGAGTTCGACAGCGTCGCGACGGCTGCCGTTGTATCGGCCCTGGAAAAGCTCGATGACGAGACCCTCTGCGCCGTGATTGCCCGCGCGCAGGGCTTGCTGCTGGATCGCCCGATATCCTCGGACGGCCTGCCCGCGCTGACGGTAGAAATCGTGGGACGCGAGGAAAACGACCTCCTTGCGGCCTACAGAGCACTGGCGCCGCCGGCGCGACGCCGTCTGCTCGCAGGACTGCGGCGGTCCCAGTAGGACAACTGTTCAGACCATCGTTGACGGGCTACTGGCCGCCAGCGCCAAGGATAGGGGGAAATAGAGATGCGGTTGCGGGACAGGGATCGGCGGATCGATGCTGACGATGGAAGGACACGCGGATGGGTCCGGAAAGGAGGCCTTCCGCGCTGGCGATGGATCGCTCTGTTCGTCGCTCTCGTGGCGCTCGCGCCGACTCCGGCCCTGGCGCACGTCAAGTGGTTCGAGAATGAGTCGCGCTATCCGGTGCGTCTCGATCTCGTGTTTAGCGGCCGCACCGGTATCCTGATCGTCGTCTGCGGCGCGGCGCTGGCGCTGCTGTACGGCTTGCAACGCATCGTGGGCGATCCGCACTGGCCTGACCTCCGCGTATTCAAAGGGATGGCCATCGGCGCGCCCACGCTCCTCGCCGTGCAGGCCGCGATCGGGCTGGCCTATGCCGCAGTGCAGCCCACCCTATTCGCCCCCAACCTACGGCTACACCTCACCGCGCTGGGGCTGGAGCTCGTCGCCATCCAAATCCTCATCGTGTTCAGCTTTATTACCGGCATCGGCGATTGGATCGGCGCGCTCGCGCTTATCGCCCTGGGGCCGCTCGCCTTCCTGCTCTTCCCGCCTTTCGATGTGGTGGACCTCCTGTTCTGGGCCGGTATCGGCGTCATCGTCCTGGTCATCGGGCGCCAGTCCGTAGAGGGCGGACAGGCGCGGCCCTGGTTCCAGGCGCGCAGCGCCGCGTGGTCGGCGCGGGCGGTCGCCACGTTGCGCATCATCACGGGCGTCGCCATTACTTCGCCTGCCTTGAGCGAGAAGGTGTGGAACCCCGCCTTCGGCGCCATCTTCATCGCGCACCATCCGACCTTTAACATCCTACGGACCTACCTCGGACTGCGTTGGTTCACCACCGATCGGTTTGTCCTGGCGGCGGGCATCGTCGAGGCCCTCATCGGCGTGCTGCTCATCAGCGGGTTCCTGACCCGTGTGGTGATTATTGGCATGTGGCTGCCGTTCAACCTGGGCATACCGTTTCTGCCGCCGCAGGAGCTGCTGGGGCACTTACCGATCCTGGGGATCATGTACTTTCTGCTGGTGCATAGCTCGGGTATCGCTCTGGGTGAATCTCTCCACCGGCCCGGCTTGCCCGGCTCTCCGTCCGAGGCGACGGAAAAGGCGTCGACGGACGCGGCGCGCGGCGCCATGACGACAAAATAGAAACCAGGTTTTCACCAGACTTTGTAGGAGATACGCGACATGATGGACCACGAACACAGCGACAACTTGCCGACCGTGGGTACCCCGCGGCAGCCGGGCATGGCAGCGGACGAGCACGCGAGGGCGCCCATGGACGCGCCGCACTACCTGGTGCCCGGCGACGCCCTCGCGTACGGCGCCAGCCTCGGCAACGCGCATTGTTGGCTCACCACGCGCGGCAACGGCTCTATCCAGGACATCTTCAGCACCGACCTCGGCACGGCCATCTCCGGCGCCATCGCCGTGCGCTACGGCGGCACGGACTACGGCCTGTTGCGGGCCAGCGCCCACGGAGTGGTCGGCGGCGACCGCACGGCCAACGTGCAACTCCGCCCCCTCTCCGCATACGGGAGCCCCGACCCCGGGACGATTGAGTTGCACCCCGCCTACCAACGGCGCAGCTTCGCGCTGCCGGGGGACCTGCATGTGCGCGAGACGGTGTTCGTGCCCCTCGCCACGGGCGATGACCCCGCCGTCGCCTACTGCCAGGTGCGGGTCGACAATCGAGGCGCCGGCGCGCGCGCACTCACCGTCTACGCCTTCGGTCGTCTGTGCGGCGCGCTGGGACAGGATGTCGTGGCGCGCTACGACCCGGACCTGCAAGGGTTCGTCGCCGCCAATCGCGCCCAACCCTCGGCCGTGCGGGTCTTCGGCTGTGTCGGCGCCGCCCCGGTCGCGGCGTACGACACCAGCCACGACTTCGGCCGCGTCTACGACGTGCTCCATGTCCCGACGCTCGGCAACGAGGCGAGCGCCGAGGGAGACATCCTGGCATCGCTTCAGGTCGATCTTCAGATCGGCCCGGGGGAGACGCGCGCGCTGACCGTCGTCCTGGCCTTCGCCCCCACTGGTGAAGAGGACGCCATCACCACCTATCGGCAAGCGCAGGACGTGGACGCGGCGTTGGCCGACACGATCTCCAACGTGACCCGCGTCACCGGCGTCTCGCATGTGCTCACGCCGGATCAGACCATCAATGCGGGCGCGCTATGGAGCAAGGTCAACATGCTGCGCGTGATGGCCCGTTACCCCAGGGTCCCGCCTGCACCAACGAGCCGGGCGCCTCCTCCAATGTCGTGGGCCGTGACGCCGCTTGGTTCGTCTACGGCAACGACCACTTTCTGCCCGCCTTCTCGCGCGCCCTGCTCGATACCTTCGCCGCCAAGCAGTACCCCGACGGCAAGATTCCCGAGTACTACAGCGCGCTCGATGGACGCGTCGAGGATTATGGTCTCAACATCAACGACGACACGCCTCTCTTCATCCTGGCCGTCAACCACCACTACCGCGCTACGGGCGACACGGCCTGGCTGCGCACGGTCTATCCGGCTGTGGCCAGGGCCGCCCGCTACATTGTGACGCAGGAGGACGGGCGTGGGCTGGTGTTCTGCTCGGCCAGGGACCCGCGCGGCAACGTGTGGGCCATCGCGAGTTGGCGCAACGTGATCCCGGAGTACACGCTCAACGGCGCCGTGACCGAGATCAACGCCGAGTGCGCCGCGGCCCTGCGCGCGGCCGGCCATCTCGCACAGAACGTGGGACGGCCTGACGAGGAGCAGCGCGCGTTCTTCGACGCGTCCGCCGCCCTGCGCACGGCCATGGATACCCACCTCATCAATCCCCAGAACGGGCTCTACTACCTCACCATCGACGCGGACGGTATCGCGCAAACGGATGTCACCGGCGACGAGATCTTCCCGGTCATGTTTCGTGTCTGCGACGACGAGACCGGCTTCCGCATCATCAGCCGGCTGAGCCATCCCGACTTCTGGACCTCCGGCGGCCTGCGCACGGTGTCGGCGGACGATGTCCGCTACGACCCCGCGCGCTTCGTCGGCCTGCTCGGGGGGGTGTGGCCGGGCCTGACCTGGTGGTATGCGTTCGCCGCCGCGCGGTACCGCCCCGATCTCATGGTCAAGGCGCTCGCGACGAGTTTCGCGCACTATGCCAGCGATCCGAAGAACAATACGACGGTGCCCGGTCAGTTCAGTGAATGGTTCGACGGCGAGAGCCTGGCCAACCGCGGCATGCGCCTCTCCCCCTGGGAGCCGCCCCGGTTCCTCTGGGCCGTGGTCGAGGGCGTGTGCGGCGTAGTCCTGGGGCCTGACAAACCCCGGATCAACCCGCTGGTACCGGCGCACTGGCGCTGGGTGGGGCTGCGTCGCCTGCCGTACCATGGCGGCGAGATCAGCTTCTTCGCCACACGCGAACATCGGGACGACCAGGCGTCGGCGTTCGATCTCTACGCCACGGCGGAGGTCGCGACCGAGCACACTCTCGCGGTCTATGACGAGGACGTGACGGAGAGAGTCCGCGTGCTCACGCCCACGGTCTGCCACCTGGCATTGCGACGGCCGGGCGAGGTCGTCGTGCTGCTCGGGCGCGTCGGCGCCGACACTGGTGTCGTCCCTGTCGAGGTGGGCGACGTGTTGGCGGCCGAGACGACGTACACCGTGCATCTCTACGACAGCGAGAGTTATACCTGGCGGGGTGGTGACACGGCGACGGGCGCCGCGCTCAGCACATTCGCCGTCTCCCTCGAAGGGGGCGGGTTCAAGGTCCTCAAGTTGGTTGAGGCCTGAGGGCCGAGATCCTCCGGGCCTTTGGAAGGACTATACCCATGAATACACCGGACACTGTCGTCACGGACGTGGTGGAGAGCTACTTGCGTGAGATCGGCCGCACGGCGCTCCTCAATCATGATCAAGAGGTAACGCTGGCCCAGCGCGTGGAGCAGGGCGACCCTGCGGCGATAGCCGCCCTGGCCCAGGCCAACTTGCGCCTCGTCGTCAGCGTCGCGCGCCGCTATGTCAACCGTGGCTTGCCGATGGAAGATCTCGTCGCCGAGGGGAATATTGGTCTCTTGCGGGCGGTGAAGAAGTACGAGTGGCGGCGCGGGTATCGTTTCAGCACGTACGCCGTCTGGTGGATCCGCCAGGCCATCACACGCGCCATCGCCAACCAGGCGCACACCATCCGTGTGCCTGTCCATGTGGGTGAGGCCCTGGCCCGACGCTCCAAAGCGATCACGTTTCTGTCCAACACGTTGGGCCGGGAGCCGACCACGGCGGAGCCTGTCGCCGTCCTCGGCCAGGACGTGGCGGCAGCCGGCCCGAACCTGAAGGCGGTACAATCTCCCCTCTCGCTCGACCGTTTGAAGAAAGACGATGGGGACGAGCAGCTTGGCGACGTCCTGCCGGATACGTCGGCCCCGACACCCGAGGAGCGGGCCGTCGGCCGTGTCGCGACCGAGGAGATACGGCAGGTGCTCGGCGATGTATTGGCCGCGCGTGAGCGGGAGGTGCTTCAGTGGCGCTTCGGGTTAGACGGCGCGTCTCCCGCACGGCTCGATGAGATCGGGCGGCGTCTGGGTGTCACACGCGAGCGCGTGCGCCAGATTGAGGGCGATGCTTTGCGGAAGCTGCGCCAACCGCCAGTCGCGGCCCGTTTGCGCGCCGGGTGAGGGGACGCATCTTCGGCAAGACATCAACATGGGGCGCACCCGGGGGTAGCTAGAAGGTGTTGGCGACCCTGGGCGCGTGGTAAAATATAGGTAGCCCATCGGGATATTTTAACAAGGGACACCTAGCACATGCCGTTTTTCTTCGACCCACGTTATTTTCTGTTCGCGCTGCCGGCCTTGGCGCTCGTCATGTTCGCGCAGGCGCGCGTGCGCTCGGCCTACGGGCGGTACTCGCAAGTACGTAATTCCTACGGCCTGACGGGCGGCGAGGCGGCGCGCCGCTTGCTTGACCGCGCGGGACTGACCTATGTCCCGGTGCGCGTCGTGCCGGGTGAACTCTCCGACAACTACGATCCCCAGCAGAAGGCGCTCAACCTCTCACAGGACGTGGCCAACGCGCCCTCGGTCGCCGCGCTTGGCGTTGCCGCGCACGAGATCGGACACGCGCTACAGGACGCCCAAGCCTACGTGCCGTTGCGCGTCCTGCAGCGCGTGCCCGATCTCGTCCCGGCGACGAACATTGGCTCGCAACTGGGTTTCTACATTTTCTTCGCCGGGTTGTTCATTCACCCGTTGGCCTGGATCGGCATCGGCCTGTTCGCGCTAGCCGTGCTGTTCACACTGGTCACGCTGCCGGTCGAACTCAACGCTAGCCGCCGCGCGCGCCAGTTGCTCGCCTCGAGCGGACTCATCACACCAGCCGAGATGGGCGGCGTCAGCGCGGTGCTCAACGCCGCCGCCCTCACCTACGTCGCCGCCCTGGCGCAGGCGCTGGCTACGCTGCTCTACTTCCTCGACGTCATGGGCGTATTCTCGGCTGACCGCCGTCGATAAGTGATGACATGATTTTACTTTCCGATCTCACCCAGGACGAGATGATGGCCTGGGCTGTCGAGCGCGGCTTGCCCGCGTATCGCGGGCGTCAACTCTATCGCGCGGTGTTCCGGCGCCTTGTGACCTCACTCGACGAGGCGACCGACCTGCCAGCCGGCCTGCGCGCCGCGCTCAAGGACGAGGCCGCGGTGAGCCCGCTCGTCGTGCAGCAGAGCCAGTACCACGCCGAGGCGGAAACGGAGAAGGCGCTTTTCCGCATGGCCGATGGCGCGCTCATCGAAGGTGTGCTGATGGACTACCCGGCCGAGCGCGGCGGGGGACGGCACACCGTGTGTCTATCCACACAGGTTGGCTGCGCGCTGGCCTGCCGCTTCTGCGCCACGGGCTTGCAGGGCTTTACACGGCACCTCAGCGCTGGCGAGATCGTGGCGCAGGTGTTGCACTTCGAGCGCATCCTACGCGCGCGCGGCGAGCATGTCACCAACGTCGTGTATATGGGCATGGGCGAGCCGCTGGCCAACTACGAGAACACCATCAAGGCGACACGCCTGCTTACCGACCCCGAGGGCTTTGGGTTGGGCCAGCGCCACATCACCATCTCGACGGCGGGAGTCGTCCCCGCCATCCGCCGCCTGACCCATGAGGGTTTGCAGGTTGGGCTGGCTATCTCGATCCACGCGGCGACCGACGAGGCGCGCTCAGCCCTGATGCCGCTCAACCGCCGCTATCCCCTCGACGAGCTGCTCGACGCCTGCCGCGCGTACGTAGCGACGACGCATCGGCGCATCACGTTCGAATACACACTCATGAGCGGCGTCAACGATGGGCCAGGCGACGCGCGCGCGCTGGCCGAGCGCCTGCGTGGGTTGCTGTGTCACGTCAATATCATCCCGTGGAACGCCGTCGAGGGCATTCCGTTCCAGCCGTCGTCGCGCAACCGCGTCGAGGCGTTCCGCCGCGCTCTGGCCGAGGGCGGGTTGCCCGTCACGGTGCGCGACACCAAGGGCAGCGCCATCCAGGCCGCCTGCGGCCAACTCAAGACGGCGGCCACCCGTGAGCGCAAGACGCCGCTACGGCCGCTACCCGTCGCCGTGGGGTAACTCTTCTTTAGGCCGTCTTGTATTGGTTGCGCAGGCAGCGCGTGCAGATTTTCACCTTCTTGGCGACGCCATTAACGTAGATCGTGGCGTTCTGTATGTTGGGGTGGAACATGCGTGATGTCTTGGGGGCGCGCCGCAGCCACTGGCCGCTGTGTCGGTGACGGATGTTGCGCCCGAACGCCGGCCCCTTATCGCACATATCACATTTAGCCATTATCGTCTCCTTGTGCCTTAAATAATACGTATGTAGTGTATCAGCTTTCGGCGGTCGACGTGATCTACAGCGCCCAGCCGCGCTCGTGCAGGGACTGCGGGCCGAGCAGGCCCAGCAGGATCGAATAGCGGCCGGAGCCGTTCTCCGGATGCAGCTCAATGCGCGCTTTCTGGAAGTACTGCATCACGTAGGTGCGCCCGCTGCCGTCCCCGTTACTATCACGGAACGACTCGGAAATGGGCGCGCCGAACGTGCTCTCCCCGCCATTGGCCTGCCAGTAGCGCAGGATGGCGCCTGGCGCGGTGTGCCGCGTCCGGGGAAAGTACCGCCGCGCGCCGGTATTCCTCCGCGGCGCGACGGCCCGTAGCGCGCCGGCCAGGGCGCCGTCGTGCTGGCGCTGGTAGACCGATACCTCGCTGCCCAGGTTGCCGAAGACGACCGCACCGTTGCGCAGCTCCAGCCGCATGTGGTCGAAGTCCTGCGTCAGCGCCCCGTTCAACGTGTAGGCCTCGTCGACGGGGGCGCCCAGGATGTAAACGCTGGCGCTCCTGTACGCGGCGACAAAGGGCGCCGCGACGCTGTGCCGCGCGTTTGGCACGTAGAGGGCACCGGGCGCGTGGCTGGGCGACGCCAGATTGGGCAGCACACCCCCGACGGTCGGGGCGCCGGCGCTGCTGCCGAGTTTGGTCACGAACAGGTTGCCGCCGTTGTTGCCGCTGCGCAGCGCCGGCTGGATCGCGCCGGCCTTGACTGGGAAGTCGGAGGAACGGGTGTAGCCGGTCACATAGACGCTGCCCAAGCGGTCCACCGCGATGCCGGTGCCGCTCTCGTCGTCGCCGCCGCCCAGCAAGGTGTTGAACACGATCCGGCCGCCCGACCTGTCCACTTCGGCCACGAAGGCGTCGAGGCCGCCGCCGCTGTAGTCACGCTTGAGGGCGTCGCGCGTGGTGGGGAAGGAGCCGCCGGTGGTCTGACCCGTGACGTAGGCGTCGCCCGCGCCGTCGACGGCGATCGCGCGGGCGCTGTCGTCGTCGTTTCCGCCGAGCAGCGTGTTGTAGATAAAGGCCGTGCCGGCCGCGTTGACCTTGCCCACGAAGGCGTGGCGTGGGCCGCCCGGATAGTGGGTCTGCGCGGCGTGCGCCGTCGTGCCGTAGTTGGGCGAAGCAGTGTAGCCCGTGACGTAGGCGTTGCGCGCGCTGTCGACGGCAATGCCGTACGCTTCGTCGATATCGTTGCCGCCGAAGATGCCGTTGTAGATCAGCTGCCGGCCCGAGCCGTCGATGCGCGCCACGAAGGCGTCGCTGTCGCCGCCGATGGTGTTGACGAGCGCGTGAGCCTTGGGGAAATTGGTCGAACTCGTCTTGCCGCAGACGAAGACGTTGCGCGTCGGATCGATCGCGATGCCATCCCCCGCATCCTTGCCGTTGCCGCCCAGATACGTGCTGTAGAGCAGCACATTGCCGGCCGGGTTCAGCTTGACGACAAAGGCGTTCTGTGGCCCGCCAATCGTGCCTTGGAGGGCGTTGCGAGTGGGAAAGTTCTTCGATTCGGTCGCGCCGGTGACATAGGCGCTGCCGGCCGAGTCGACGGCGACGCCATTGCCATAGTCATTCTTGGAACCGCCGAGGTAGGTGCTGTAGAGCAGCGCGGAACCCGACGCGTTTAGCTTGAACACGAAGGCGTCGCTGCCGCGTCCGGCGTGACGCGATTGCGCCGCGTTGACGGTCGGGAAGTCGGCGGACGTCGTCGAGCCGGTCAAATAGGCGTTGCCCGCGCCGTCTATAGTGATACCCGCGCCCGCGTCGCCGCCCGTCCCGCCCACGTAAGTGGAGTAGACCAGCGCCGTGCCGGCCGGGTTCAGCTTGGCCATGAAGACCGTGTCGCTCCCAGAGCCGCCGCGGTTGCGCACCTGGTACGCGCTGGCCGCGTTGGCCAGCGGGAAGTTGTTGGAGGCGGTGTAGCCGGTCACGTAGGCGTCGCCAGCCGAGTCGACGGCGATGGCCAGGGCGTTGTCGCCGCTGTTGGCGCCGCCGCTGTTGGCGCCGCCGGTGCCGCCGAGGTAGGTGCTATAGCTGAAAATAGGGTCGATCACCAGCGGGCGGCGCGTGTCGTAGCGGCCCAGCGCGAAGGCGATATGCGCGCCGCGCAGGGCGTAGCCCCCCGCGACGGGCCGCCGGCGTCCGTCGATGTCCTGATACACAATCGGATGTTCCTGCACGATGTCGCCCCCCGGCGCCGGCACGATCAGATTACCAGCGCGGTCGAGGCGCGGCCGGCGCGCGCCCGAGATGTCGAGCCCGATGGCGCGCGGGTCGGCCCCCGGCGCGACCACGAAATCGTATTCGAGGCGGCCCGCGTTGCCGTGGTAGTAGAGGTCCACACCGCGATAGATGTCGTGAAACGCCACCCGCGCGTACGAGGAAACGCCAGCGCGCCAGCGCGCCCTGTCGCCGCCCAGCAGGTAGTTGCTGCTGCCGGGCACCCGGTCGAGTCCAGCGACGACAGGGTGGGCGTTGGCGCCGGCCAGGCGCAGGCGCACGACAGCGCCCTCATACCCCGCCCTCTTCCCGCCCCTCTCTCGCGCGGGAGATAGAGAGCAGGGAGTGAGGGGGCGTGAGGGCGAGCACAGCCTCGTCGGCGGTGAGTAACACGGTGTAGCCTACCCCGCGCGACAGGAAGCGCACATCGGCCGCGGCCTGCCCGCGGTTCTCTTCGAAGCGCAACGGCAAGCGCCCGTAGGCGGCCAACGCCCGCGTCGCCGCTGCCGGCGCGGAGGCCTGCAGCCGTAAAGACGCGGGCGCCGGTACGGCACCCGCGCGCGCGTGGGGCGCCGTCGACACCCCGACCAGTCCCGCCGCCAAGGCTGCCGTACCCGCCAGCCGCCCCATGTGTCCGATCTGTCCGTGCATTCTACGCATTCCGGTTATCGCGCGCATCAGACATGTCCTTTCCGCGGCCACCCGCGTGATGACCGTGAGTGGATAGGGTCCGGCCCCGCTGCGGGCCCGTCGACCGAGTCCTCGTGGGGAGCCTTAAGGTACTATCAGCGCGTAGCTGCGCCGAGCAATAGACAGGCGGACAGGGTGTCCCGCGCCCACCAGATGCATCAGGCGCAGCGCACGGCCGTCCTGGCCGTACACGGTCGCGGCGCCGCCAGCGGTGGGGACGTCGATTGTCGCCGACGATCCGCCGCCGGCGATGCTGTAGAACAGGGTGACGCCGCCGGCGGCGACGGTGTAGCCGGTTGTCCGCAATGCCGCTGGCGACCGGCGCAGGACCTGCGACCACAAGGGCAGCGTCCAGTCCCCGTTCGCATCGGCGCAGAGGTCTTCGACGGCGCCGCCGTCGACGGAGAACAACAGGCCCGCCGTCGTGGCGATGCGTCGCACGGCGATCGTCGCCGCGGGGTTCGTGACGAGCAGTTGCCCCCCCGCGCTGTTGTCGACGAGCGACGCCGCGGCCGGCGCGGCCGCCACGACCGTACCGCCGCGGGCCAGCAGGGCGCGCAGCGTGGCGCGGTCGGCGAGGGTCACGTCGGATACCGAGCGGGCCAGCACGAGGGCCGTACGCAGCGCGGGAAGCGGCGCGCCATCGCGATGGGTCAGGGTGACCGCGGGGACATCGGCGCGGGCCAGGACGCCGAGGGACGCCCAGCGATAGGAGTCAGTGGCGCGCAAGACGAGCGACGCGCCGGCCGTGCGTAAATCGGGGCCGTTCGGCGCCAGTACGACGGTGTCGGGCTGCCCCGCGGGCGCGGCCATGATGGAACGCAGCAAGGGGAAGCTCTCCGAGACGCGCCGGAACATAGCGTCCGGGTTGTAGAGCGTGTGGTGGGTGTCGTTGTAGAGACCCTGGCCCTTGATGTTGTAATTCCAGACGGCGATGCCTTGCAGGTCGCCGCCGGTCTGCCGCGCCAATTGCGCGATGTAGAGACCGTTGGCCACGGCGTCGGCCACCGTACCGCGGTCGCGACTGCCCTCGTTGAGCCCCCAGCTGTTGCCGGTCGACCACAACCAGAGCAGCCGGTGATAGGTGGCCGAGTAGTAGCCCAGGGTGCGCACGAGCGCGAAGAGGGCGATGAGGTCGGATTCGGTCAGGGGCGTGGTGTAGAGGCCGTCGCGCGGGTAGGCGTCGAAGGTCACCACGAAATTGCGCGGAGCTTTCTGGAAAATGCTCTCCAGGTTCGGACCCTCGTGCATGGCGCGGCCATAGCCGCCGCAGTAGGACATCGTGACGGTTACAGCGGGGTCGATAGCCAACCACTGCTGGGCGCTCCAGATGGCGTAGTCGTTGACGTACTCCGACTCGAAGCGGCCGACCGCCTCCTGCCGCGCCGGACTGGCCCCGGCGTCGTGCAGACCATAGCCGTGCGTGGCGCGGAAGGCCGCGTCGGCCCAGGACGAGTAGTCGCCCTCCTTGGGCTCGTCGGCCAGGTTGAGCATCATGACCGTGCCCGTGTAGGGGCGCACCAACGTGGCGTCGACCCAGCGGTAGTAGGCGGTGATGTCGCGGCGGTAGTCGGGCGCGTAGAACGAGGCCCCGATGTCGCCCGGCTTGGGGCCATTGTAGAGTCTGCCGTCGGCGGTGCGCCGGTCGTCGCCAGGGTGCGCCAGGTTCCAAGCCGCGCCCATCTGCGTCTGGTAGCCGACGGGCAGGACGACGCGCGCGCCGAGTGCGCGCGCCGCGTCGAGGGCATTACGCTGCGCCGCGACCATGGACACGGCGAGGTCGTGGTAGTGCGCGCGAGGATCGCGGTAGGCCGCCCACACGGCGTAGGAGAGGGCGGGCTCGACCTTACCGGGGATCACGTCGCCGGGGTTGTTGTGCCCCAGCCAGACGACATTGGCTCCTGCGGCTAGTTAGCGCGCCATCTCGCCCTTGAGGTAGGCCACGGAATCGCCGGGGTAGGCGTCCATAGCCCACCCCGCGTAATGCGCCCTCGTCGGACTAGTCGAGGCCGCCGTGGCCGCGACGCGGGGCGACCGCGAGGGGGTAGCCGCAGCCGCCCCGTTGGGTAGGACGGTTAGGAGCAGGGCAACACCGGCGATGAGTTTGGACATGGTGAGCATTGGTCTATTGTAATGCCTTTTCGCGCGCGGCGCATGATACAAAACTCATAAACACACCGCTCCACCTAGTACTACAACGACGGTTTAGCGGTACACTTCTTATGATATAGATATGATATAGAAGGGAGTATCGATGGAACAAGCTGATTTTGAGCGGGTGACGGCCTCCTTTGCCGCCTTTCATCGGGAAT
>JAABUJ010000972.1_pt1 | contig 47312 bp, 54 predicted proteins | sample 5559131 | NCBI WGS metagenome assembly JAABUJ01 (sample SAMN10711875, study PRJNA513366) | rock metagenome | isolation source: Antarctica rocks | place: Antarctica: Victoria Land, Mt New Zealand nord | collected 2016-01-07
GCTGGAATGGCACCGCGTGCGGACGGGGATCGGGTGGAAGATGGCGAAGGAAGGGATCATCCGCCGTGCGGTGCGTTCCTATCTCACTCATCCCTGGTACACCCTCCCCGCATCTGCGTAAGTCCTATCGTTTTCTATTCGCGAGATTGAGGTGATGCCATGTTCGACGCATTCTCCCTGCCGATCCTCCTCGCCCTCTTCGCCGCCGCCGCCGTCGTCGTCTGGATCGCGGGGACCCGGCTCTCCGATACGACCGATGTGCTCTCCTCGCGTTTCGGCTTCGGGGAGGCCCTCGGAGGTCTCATCCTGCTCTCTATTGCTACCAACCTACCCGAGATCGCCATCACCGTGAGCGCCGCGCTCCGTCACGACCTCGGTATCGCCATCGGGAACATCCTCGGCGGCATTGCCGTCCAGACCGTGGTGCTGGCGATCCTCGATCAGTTCGGCGTGCGCCAGAAGCATCCTCTGAGCTACATGGCGGCATCCCTGCTCCTCGTCCTCGAGGGGGTGCTGGTGATCGCGGTGCTCGTCGTCGCTATCATGGGTACCCAGTTCCCGGCGGGTTTGCTCTTCGCGCGCGTCGCACCTGGCGATCTCTTGATCGCGCTACTCTGGCTCATTGGTCTCTGGCTGCTGGGCAAGGCGCGCACCGACCTGCCCTGGCAGGCGAAGGGCGACGCACCGGGAGGGCAAGAGAGAGATGGCACGGCGGAGGCACGGCGGAAGCAAGAGACCGCAACCAAGGGCCGGAGTACGACGCGCGAGGTATTCGTCTTCGTTGCTGCCGCCGCCGCGACGCTCGTGGCGGGTGTGGTGCTGGAGGAGAGCGGCAAGGCCATCGCCGGCGACGTCGGACTGTCCGGCGTGCTGTTCGGCGCGACGTTCCTCGCCGCCTCGACCGCCATCCCCGAGATCTCGACGGGGTTGGCATCGGTGCGCCTCGGCGATTACCGGCTCGCGTACAGCGACATCTTCGGTGGCAACGCCTTCCTGCCCGTCCTCTTTCTCGTGGCAAGTCTCGTCTCAGGCAAAGCCGCCCTGCCGCAAGCCCAACGGAGCGACATTTATCTGGCGGGGCTGGGCATCCTGCTCACGACGATTTATCTCTACGGCCTGGTCTTCCGGCCCCGGCGACAAGTGCTGAACATGGGCATCGATTCGGTCGTCGTCCTCGCGCTCTACGTGCTCGGCATCGTGGGTCTGATCGCCGTCGCCCATTGATAACCATCGGTGCCGATCGCTCGGAGCGGGTCATCTTCCCCTTCGGCCTGTACTCGGCGTCGGGCTTCTGGTACTGCGCGTGCGTCGACGACGCGCGGGGCCACAACGTCTCGCTGCGCGCCGATCGGTTCGTCTCCGTCGCCCGCCTCGAGGGGCGTGCCCGCCCGGACCACATCCCGCTCGACGCGTGGCTGAAGGTCATCGAGCACGACGATGGGACCGGCCTGCCGCTGCGGGCAAGGGTGACGGGCCGCAGGGAGCGGAAGCCGCCTTTCTCGACGCGCTTATTCGGTCGCCAGGTGGAATCGCCGGTCAGGTTAAAATGGTTCCAGTGGACCGGCGCGACGTGAGTGAGTAACCCCTCGTCTACTGACGCAAAGAAGGAGGGGTATCTGATACCAAGATAGAGTACACCACAGCAGGACATTGCGTCACTCGATGTCGCGACCTTCATGTACGATTTTTTTGTTTCGTGAGGCCGCACCGCTATCAGCGGCGTCTCCATTATAGCGTCGGCGGCGGCGGGCGCTGCGGGATCACGGTGGCGAGCAAGGCCAGCGCGAGCGGGATGATCTGTAGCGCGAAGATGAGGCCGACGTAACCGGTGTCGACGATAAGGAGCAGGTTGCAGCCGATGGACAGCACCAGCAGCGTGCCCCCCACCGCGCGATGGCCCCACCCGGCGATGGCGCCCGGCAGGGCGAGCGCGCCTACGACGAGGATGAGGGGCCCGACCCAAAGGGCGGTGTGCGTATCCTCCTTGGTGAACGCCGTCTGGATCGTGATCGCCGCGCCGACAACGACAAGAAACGCGCCGGTCAAACCGCCGAGAAACAGCGCCGCGACCCGTACGGTCACGGTCAGGATCAGGGCGAGCAGCAGGGCGATGCTCGACGCCGCGAGGAGGAGACTGACGTATCCACCGTCGGATCCACCGGGGGACAACGCGACACCCCCGAGGTTGAACAGGGTGCAGCCGAGGGAGAGCGCCAGCAGCGCGCCCCCGAGAGAGCGCCGCCCGCGTCCGACCGCGACACCCGGCACGGCGAGCGCGGCCGCGACCAGGGAGAGCGGCCCGACCCACGGCAGGTCGGTGGCGAGGAACCTGATCCCGGAGGGGTGGGCGCCGGTGGTGGACAGCGTCAGGATCGTGAAGGTCACGCCAACCGCGAGAAGCACCACACCCGTCAGACGGCCGAGGACCGGCGCTACGTTCCGCATACTCCCCCTCCCAGAAACCCGATGACGGGAGACGAAAGCATACCACACCCTTACCTCGACTTTCCCCATTTGGCTCGTGTAGAGAAGCAGGATATGCTCAGTACCACTCGACCAAGAGGAGGTACCGATGCAAAGGAAGGGGCGGGGGTGATCTTCCGCGATGGAGCGCCAGGGATGCGACAGGGGAGGCACTAGCGCCACGCGGCGTCACATCCGCGCGGGCGCGACGTTATATGGGGTGAGCGGCGAGGGTGTGGATGGCCCAACGCGCGGTGGCGGGCCGCATGGAGGAGGTCGCATGGAGGCATGGCGTTGGCTTCGTCAACGGGAAGCGCGTCCCCCGCGCAGGAGCCCGCGCCGCAGATTGTCTCCCGGGACTATCATCTCTCTCGCCCTTATCCTGGGCGTCGCCGGTGCCGGCATTTTCGAGGGTGTGCGGCAAGACCGCGCCGCGTCGACGCGCCTCGCCACCCTCAAGGACGGCGATTACGCCGCGATCGACGTGCGCGAGCTGGCGGCGAATCCAGACGCCTACAACCAGAGGCCCATCCAACTCCGGGGCGAGGTGGTCAGGATCGAGAAGCCGAGCGCCCTCACGTATGTGCTCCTGTCCGTGACAACGAGGGACGGCGCGCAGCGGTGGGAGGTGTTCGTGAAATACGGCGGGGCATTACCGGGCATTGTCCCGCGAGCGACGATCACGGTCTTCGGCGTCGGGACGGGACGGAGAGGAAAGCGAACTCATGGGCCGGCAGCGGCCCGCACCTACTCGTCCGGGCGGACCGCGTCGTGCCGCAGCCATAGCGCGGGGCGGCCCGCCCGCCACCTGCGGTTGGCCAACGCAATCGATACGGTGGTGCCGCTCTTACTCTTCGGCGGGCGCCGCGCCGAGCCGCCGCCGCCGCCGCGACCCCGTTCACGAACGATCGCATGAGGTGGGAACGAATATCGGTGAGCGACACATTGAGATTGTCGCAAAAACGTTCCAATTAAGAACTGTGACTGGGTTGTGCCTGACTTGGCGGCGTCGCCATCGCTTCCCGGTACTGGAAGACCCCGATCCGGTATACTATCTGCGAACATTTCCCCGTTGGGACGATTGGGAGCCGAGGAGCTTATCATGACCGCACTCCAGCAATACGCCCTGCTCTTCGCCATGACGGTTTGCACGATCGGCTTCGTCGCGATACTCAGACTGATCGCCCGTTCGCTCGGCACGGTGCGCGCCGAGAAAGGGAAGGATGTCCCCTTCACGGGCGGGACGCTCACGCCGCAACCCGCGTGGGTGCGGTACCACGTCCACTATTACGGCTTTGCGTTGCTCTTCCTCGCCTTCGACATGGAGATGGCCTTCATGTACCCATGGGCGGTCGTCTATCAGGAACTGGGGCTCGAGGCGCTGCTCGATATGGGTGTCTTCCTGGTGGTTCTCTTCCTCGGACTTCTTTACGGCTGGAGCCAGGGAGCGCTGAAGCGGCAATGATCAGCAGCGCGCGCATCGGCCAATCCACCTGGCTCCGCCGCCTCGTCGCGCGGGCGGAGAGCCATGCGCTCACGGCGTTCGTCGTGCCGGGCGCCGCGATCGCCCGCGCGCATAGCCTCGATCTCGCCGCAGCGGGCCTGTCGATTGCGTCCTCGCCGCGCCAGGCCAATGTCCTCGTCGTTGTCGGGGAACTCCCCGAAGGTCTCGTTCTGCCCACGGCGGTCGCGTACGCGCAGATGGCTCGGCCCCGTGCGATTCTCAGCATCGGCACCGCGCATGTCGCGTCGTTGCCCGCGCCCGATGTGACGATCGCACTCGATCAGACTGCGCTCGTCGGTGCCGTCGCCGATCTCCGGCGGCGTTTCGCCATCGGTGCTTGGGCGGGGGATGCGGACGCATTCGCGTTCGCGGGCGATCAGCCGCCGCGCGCGATGGATCACGGGATGCACCTCGGCATGGCGATGACTGGGGATGAGCAGCACGACTCAGCGATGGACGCCGACCCGCATCATGGCGCGCATATGGCGATGTCGCACGATATGCACAGCGGCGAGACGCCGATGGTGTCGCCGACAGAAGGTGAGGCGCATCACGATATGACCACGCCAATGGACGATGGCGAGCATCGGCCTCCCGACACCGCGATGGGTCACGACATGCCTCACGGTGAGAGGCAGATGCCCACCGACCACGACGAGGAGAGGGGACACGATGCGCGCGGCGACATGGAGATGCCGATGGACCACGGTGATCACGGCGGGATGGACATGGATATGGATATGAGCGGCGGGTTCATGTCCATGATTGCCATGACTCAGGACCTTCCGCGAAGCAGGGACGGCTTGCCGATGGAGTGGGCCGAAGCGCCCTTCGGGCCGCTCTTTCCCGGCCTCCCCGGTGGCCTGATGCTCACGCTGACCCTCGATGGCGATACGGTCGCGCAGGCAAGCGTTTCGCCGGGAGCGGTGCATCGGGAACACGCGGCGACCTGGCCCGGTCCGGCGGCATCGTTTCCCGACCGGGTCGCATCGCTCGATCCACTGAGCCCGGTCGCCTATCGCGTCCTCGCCTCACGCGCGCTCGAACACGCCGCAGCGGTCGAACCTGATGGTGCAAAGGAGCGACATCGTGTGGGTGCGCTGGAGCGCGCGCGCGCCGTCAGCCACCTCAGTTGGCTGGCGGACTTCGCGGCGCTGCTCGGCGACCGCTGGCTGGCGGGTCGTGCCGAGGAATTGCAGTGCGCCCTCATGCGCGCGGCGGATGAGCGGAGCGTATCCCGCGTCGGGCGGGAGATCATCGCGTTCGTGCGGCGGGTGGAGCAGACCCCTTTCCTGCGCGTGCGACTCGACGGCATCGGGTACGACGCCTCGCACGCGGCGGAGAAGATTGGGGGGCCATTCGCACGCGCGAGCGGGCTGCCCATGGATGCCCGGTTGGATGATTCGGCCTATCGCGATCTCGGGTTCGCGCCGGTCCTGCACGATGGCAACGATGCGTGGGCACGGCTCCGCGTCCGCCTCGGTGAACTGACGCAGAGCATGGAGCTGATCCGCGCCGTCGGCACGGCGACCCTCCCTAACCCGCCTGCATTGACCATCGGATCAGGGAAAGGAGAGGCCACGGTCGAGACACCGCGCGGCCCGGCAACCCTCCATATCGTGCTGCAAGACGGACGGGTCACGGAGGCGCATCTCGACCCACCCTCCGCACTGCTCGTCACGCTCGTCCCCGGCATGGCGGAGGGGGGCGAACTCGCCGATGCGCTGATCGGCATCGCCTCGCTCGACCTCTCGCCGTGGGAGACGGACCAATGACGGCGCTCTGGTTCATCCCCTTCCTCATTATCGGCGCCTACGTCGTCGCGCTGGTCGAGGAATGGGCGATGACGGGCCGGTTCCGCCCGACCACGCCCCTGTTCGCCGGCATCGCGCATCTCGGCCGGGAATCGCTCGTCCCGCGCCAGCCGGACCGGGTCCTCTTCGAGAGCGCACCGGCGCTCCTGCTCGTCTCGGCGGTACTCGCGATCACCGTCCTGCCACTTGCGCAGGGGACAATCGTCGCGAACCTCGCCACCGGCGCGCTCTTCGTCAACGCGGCGCTCGTCTACGTGGCGGTGGCGCTGATCATGGCGGGGTGGGGGCCGAACGGTGTCTACGCGATGGTCGGCGGCTGGCGGATGCTCGGGCAACTGATCGCCTATTCCATGCTGATCGTCATGCCGATCACGGCGGTCGCAATGCGCGCGCAGTCGCTCACGACCACCGCAATTGTCATTGCACAACGCTCCCTCCCGAACGCGCTCGCCCAGCCGCTCGGGTTCGTTCTCTTCTGGTGCGCCGCGATGGCGGTCTGCTTCCTGCCCCCCTTCGACTTGCCGACCGCGCCGGGGGAACTGGCGGGCGGCGCGCTCGGTGAGTACACCGGCGACCGGCTCGCGGTCGTTCGACTGGCACGCCTCATTCTCGTGCTGACGCTGGCGACCGCGATCACCGTCTTCTACCTGGGGGGTTGGCTCGGCCCGTTCTTCCCGCCGTGGCTGTGGACGTTGCTCAAGACGCTGGTCGTGATGATCGCCATGTTCGTGATCGGCCGGTTCGTGCCTCGCCTGCGCGAGGAGCAGCTGCTCGCCTGGGGGTGGAAGTACGGCATCCCGCTCGCGCTCGTCAATATCTTCTGGGTCGGGATTACGCTCCTGGTAGTGCATTGATGGCGCAAACCGTGACGACGGCATTCTTCGGCCTGGTCGCCATCGCGTTCGGCGCGCGCGTCTTTCTCACGCGCTCCATGGTGCGCTCGGCGCTGTCGCTGCTCGGCGCGATGGTAGCGATCGGCGCGATGTTCCTTGCGATGCAGGCGGAGTTCCTCGGCGTCCTGCAACTGATGATGATGGGGAGCGAGATGGCGATCATGGCGATCTTCATGGTGATGTACATGATGGACCCCGGCGGCCTCGGCCAGATGGAGATGACCCACCAGAAGCGGACGTCGTACGTTGCGGGCATCGTCGGCGCGGCGATTGCCATCGGCGTGACCGTGTTCGTTGATTGGGGGCCGGTCGTCGCGAAGGCGCCGAGCGCGATTGCCTCCACCCATGATCTCGGCATCGAACTGATGACGCGCTCGATGCTCATCTTCGAGACGACGGGATTCACGATCCTCGTCGCGATGATCGCCGCGACGGTCGTCGCGATCGCGCGGCGCAAATGACGACGCTCGTGGTCGCGCTGATCGTCGGGGCGCTCCTCTTCGGCATCGGGCTGTACGGCGCGCTCAGCCAGACGAATATGGTGATGATCATGATGGGCGTCGAGTTGATGCTCGGCGCGGCGATGGTCAACCTCGTCGCCTTCTGGCGCTTCCTTCACCCCACGGTCTACGCCGGGCAGATGTTCGTGCTGATCATCATGACGGTGATGGCGCTCGAAGCGGCGGTCGGCTTCGGCGTCGCGACCGCCCGCTTCCGGGCCAAAGGCTCGGTCGAGATGGAAGAGGCGGAGGAACTGAAGGGATGAGCATCGCCGCGCTCGCTATTCTCGCGCCGCTCGTCGCGACCGCGCTGATTCTCGCCCTCCGGCGTGTCCCGGCGCTGCTCGCGCTCCTCGGCGCGGGGATCGGGGTGCTCGCCGCCGTCGCGACACTGGCGCGCGTGGCGGCTGGCGCGCGGTTCGCGGCGACGCTGCCGGGCCTCCCCGATCACCCTCTCCGCCTCGTCGTTGATCCCCTCGCGGCGGTCTTCTCGACGGTGGTGGCAGTCGTCTCCTTCCTGGTCCTCATCTACGCCATCGGCTACATGCGCGGCGAGCGGGATCAGGTCCGCTTTTATGCCGGGATGTCCTTCTTCGCCGCCGCGATGCAGGGCGTCGTCCTCGCGGGCGATTGGATTCTGCTGTTGGCATGCTGGGAGTTGATCGGCCTCGCGTCGTACCTCCTGATCGGCTTCTGGTTCGAGCGCCCGCTGGTCGGACCGGCGGCGACACGGGCATTCCTCACGACGCGTGCCGCCGACCTCGGCCTCTACCTCGGTATCTTCCTCCTCGTCTCCCGCACGGGCACGACGACCATCGCCGACACACTGCACGCCGGCGGCGCGACCGCGACCGTCGCCGGACTCCTCCTCCTGGTCGCCGCGATGGGTAAGGCGGCGCAAGTCCCCTTCCAGGGCTGGTTACAGGACGCGATGCGCGGCCCGACGCCGGTCTCCGCGCTGCTGCACTCCGCGACGCTGGTCGCGGCGGGGGCGATCCTCCTGACGCGCGTTGCTCCCCTGCTGCATGGGAGGGTGCTGCTCGCCGTCGGCGCGGTCGGTGGCGTGACGGCGCTTGTCACCGGCGTGACCGCCGTCGCGCAGCGCGATCTCAAACGACTGCTCGCTTCCTCCACATCGAGCCAGCTGGGATTCATGCTGCTCGCCATCGGCGCGGGCGCGCCGGTCGCCGCCGTCTTCCACCTCGTCACGCACGCCGCAATGAAGAGCGCGCTCTTCCAGGGTGCGGGCATCTTCCAGCACGCGCGCGATTCGACCGCCTTCGCCGATCTCGGCGGCGTCGGCAGGGCGCGCCGGCGCGTCTTCGCGGGCTTCACCGTCGCGGGACTGGCGCTGGCGGGCGTGCCGCCGCTCGCCGGATTCTGGTCGAAGGATGCGATCGTCGCGGCGACGCTCGCCTCGCGGTATGCATGGCTGCTCGCCCCACTCGCCCTGATCGGCACGCTGCTGACCGGAGCATATGTGAGCCGGGCGCTGCGGCTGGTGTGGGATGGCGATGGGACGGATGCGCCGGTTCCGGGGGCGCGTTGGATGGGCGCGGCGTTGGCTGGGCTGGCGCTCCTGGCCGCCGCGCTCGGTTTCGCGCTGCGACCGCTCGACCGTCTCCTCGGCGCGGCGACCCCCGAAAACAGCCTCGGGCTGGCGCTGGCGCTGCTCGCGGCGGCGGTCGGCCTCGTGTTGGGCTGGTTCGGGCCGGTGGCGCGACTGCTCGGCCCACTGCGCGCACCTGCGGAAGCCGGCTTCCGTGTCGCGGGTGGCCTCGACGCCCTCGTTGTGCGACCGGCGCTCGTCCTCGCGGCGCTCGCCGCCCGGCTCGATGCGGCGATCCTTCGTGGCGTGTTCGCCGTCGGTCGCGGCGCGCTCAGCGTCGCGCGCGTCGCTGGCCGGGTGGACGCGGGCGACCACGCCGCCGTCGTTAGCGTCGGCCGGGCAAGCCTCGCGCTCGCCAGCCTGTCACGTCGTACCGATGAGAGCGGGATTGACCGGGCAATCGCCGACCTGGTGCGCGGCACGCGCGATCTTGGCGCGCGTGCGCGGCGCCTACAATCGGGATTCGTGTCGCGGGAACTTGTCATCGCGGTGGGCGGCGGCCTGCTGCTCGTTGTGCTCCTCATTCTTCTGCGCTAGCAAGGGAGGCCCCGTGGTCCCACTCGTCTCCATCACGCTCTTCCTCCCGCTGGCTGGGGCAATCCTCCTGATCGCCTGGCGCGACCCCGCGCCGCGCACCGCACACCTGATCGGCCTGATCGTTTCGGGACTTACCCTGCTCGGCGCGATCGGCCTCTGGGCGCGGGGCATCGGTGCGACCTTCAGCCAGGTCGAGGAGGTCCGGTGGATCCCCTCGCTCGGCGCGGCCTATCGAGTGGGCGTGGACGGGATCAGCACGCCGCTCGTCCTCCTGACGGCGGCCCTCTTCGTCGCCGCGCTCGCCTTCTCGGTCTCGATCACCGAGCGGACGCGCTCCTATGTCGCGCTCTTCCTGATGCTCGAAACCGCCTGTCTCGGCGTCTTCCTCGCGCTCGATCTCGTGCTCTTCTATGTCTTCTGGGAAGTCTCGCTGGTGGCGATGTACTTCATCATTGCGGGCTGGGGGCACAATCCGCTGGAGCGGCAGCGGGCGGCGCTCACCTTCTTCCTCTACACCCTGCTCGGCAGCCTGCCGCTTTTACTGGCGATCATCGCGCTCTACCTCGGCGGCAACCCGCGCACCTTCGACATGCGGGCGATCATCGCCGCGCCGCCGCTTACCGGCATGACCGCCGGGTTGACGTTCGTCGCGCTCCTGATCGCCTTCGCGGTGAAGACCCCCCTCTTCCCCCTCCATACCTGGCTCCCATTGGCGCACACCGAGGCCCCGACGGCGGGGAGCGCCGTGCTGGCCGGGGTGCTCCTGAAGCTCGGCACCTACGGATTCATCCGCCTCGCTTTGCAGATGACGCCGGGCGCGTTCCACGCCGCCGCTCCCTACATCGCCGTGCTCGCGGTCTTTTCCGCACTCTACGGCGCGTTTGTCGCCCTGGCACAAACGGACCTCAAGCGGATGGTCGCCTACACAAGCGTGAACCACATGGGCTATGTGGTGCTGGCGATCGCAGCGGCGGCGGCGAATCAAAGTGCGCGTGCCCTCGCCATCGACGGGGCGGTCCTCCAGATGGTCAGCCACGGGATCGTCACCGGCGCGCTCTTCCTGCTCGTTGGGGCGGTGCAGGATCGGGCGGAGACGCGCGAGATGGCGGCATTCGGCGGCCTGTTGCGCGTCGTGCCGGTAATCGGTTGGGGGTTCATCCTGGCGGCGTTCGCCTCGCTCGGCCTCCCCGGCCTCGCGCATTTCCCCGCCGAGTTTCAGATCTTCCTCGGCACGTTCCAGGTCTGGCCGGTGGCGGCGGTGTTCGCGGTGCTCGGCATCGTGATCACGGCGGGTCTGTACCTGCGCGCGATCCAGATGACCTTCTTCGGCGCCGTCCCCGAACGCTGGCAGACGATGCCCGATCTGCGCGCCCATGAGCGGTGGGCGATCGTCCCCCTGCTTGTCCTCGTCGTGCTGATCGGCGTCGTGCCGGGTGGCATCCTGACCGTGATCCATCGCGCCGCACGGGTGATTGGCGGATGAACGGCGTGGGCGGTGGGATGCAGTTCGGGCGGGACCTCCCGCTCCTTTTGCCCCAGATCATTCTCCTGCTGACCGCCATTACCGCCTTGGTGGCGGAGATGCTCCGGCGGCCGCGCCTGGCCTTGCCGCTCACGGTCGGCGGACTGCTCGTGGCGACTGGGTTCGCCGTGCCGCTCATCGGCCGGAACACGACAGTCTTCATGGCGACGTTTCGGATCGATACGCTGAGCGTCTGGGCGACGCTCATCCTGCTGCCGACCACGGCGCTCACCGCCGTGCTCGCCTTCCCGGAGGTGCGCGGGAGCGACCGCGAGGGCACCGTCTACAGTCTGCTGGCGTTCACCGCGCTCGGGCCGCTCGTGCTCGCAGGCGCGGGCGACGTGATGTTCCTCGTCCTCGGCCTCCTCCTCAGCAGTCTTGGCTCCTTCGCCCTCGTCGCCTACCCGCGCGACGAGCGGGCGACCGAGGCGGCGATGAAGTACTTCGTCTTCGGCTCCGTCACCGGCGCGATCTTCATTTTCGGCCTGACCTACTGGTTCGGCGCGACGGGTTCGACGCTGCTCATGGACCTCGACCGATTGCAAGGGAAGCCACTCGCCGCCATCGCGGGGCTGGTCGCCGTGCTGATCGGTCTCGGCTACAAAGCGGCGATCGCGCCGTTCCATTTCTGGGCGCCGGACGCCTACGACGGCGCGCCGCTGGCGGTCGCGGCCTTCCTCTCCGTCGTCCCCAAAGTCGGCGCGATTTTCGCCCTCGCCCAGATCGCGCGCACCCTGCCGACCAGCGCCGTCAACTGGCCCGTGGTGATCGGCGTGCTCGCGGTCGTCTCGATGACCTACGGCAATCTCGCCGCCTTGCCGCAGACGAACGTCGTCCGGTTGCTCGCCTACTCCTCGATCGCGCAGGCGGGCTATTTCCTGCTCGGGGTCGTCGGGATCGGCCGCACCGATCTGGCGATCAAAGCGCTGGTCATCTTCGCTGCCGCCTATGCCGCGATGAATCTCGGCGCCTTCGCGATCACCGCGCGGGTCGGGCGTGACCTCACCGCATTTACCGGGATCGGCTTTTCCGCACCGTGGACGGGCGGGGCGATGGTGGTTTTTCTCCTCTCGCTCGTCGGCGTACCACCGCTGGCGGGCTTCGTGGGCAAACTCCTCCTCTTCGGGGCGGTCATTGATGCCGGGTACACTTGGCTCGCCGTCGCAGGCATCCTCAACAGCGTCCTCTCGCTCGCGGTCTACCTGCGGATCATCGTGCCGATGTATCAGCCAGCACAAGGAGAGTCAGTCGCATGCCGGTCCATTGCCATTGTCTGGCCTATTGCGCTCGTATTCACTGTGGGGATCGGACTCGCGGCACAGATCCTCATCGGTCGCATGGGATAAGCACGGAAAGGCGCGGTGGAATGCCACTTTCTCTCACCAAATTGCCGCTCGAGAGATGACTCTTTGAGCTGTTTCTTGCCTAACCAATACTATCATCGCAATCGCGCAAAGTCGGTCCGAGGATATGTCACACCTTGACACTGCACGTACACTCGGTATATGGGGTACACGGGTGGAACGGGTCGAATCTACCACACGGGAGGAATGATGTGACACGCACGATTGCCGTTATCAATCAGAAGGGCGGCGTGGGGAAGACGACGCTCACGATCAATCTCGGGGCAGCCTTCGCCAAAGCGGGGCACAAGGTGCTCCTCATCGACCTCGACCCACAGGGACATCTCACGACAGGTGTTGGCAAAAGCGAGCTCTACGACCGGCGGGGCGGCCCAACGCTCTTTGAAGCGCTACGCGGCAAGGATCGCCAGACAATCAACTGGGTGATCGAGAAACACGCGATCGAGGGATTTGACTTCATCCCCTCGAATGCCGACCTCGCCTTGGCCGAGATCGAGATGAACCACATGCGTAACCGCGAGAACAAGCTCTATAACCTAATCAACGCTCTCGAAGGGAATTACGACTGGGTACTCATCGACTGCCCACCATGGCTCGGCACGCTCACCGATAACGCAATCAACGCGGCGCGAAATGTGCTCATCCCGATCCAGGCGGAGGCGACGAGCCTGTGGGCGTTGCAGCTCCTCCTCGACCAGATCACGCGCATTGAGGAAGAACTGGAGATCAGCGTAAAGATCCTCGGCATCGTCCCCAATCTCGTGACGAACTCGAACATGGGAAGGCAGATTCTCGGGGACTTGCGCGACTCCGCACCGTCCATCGCCCCCTTCGATCTTCCCAAACGTGTCATCCTCGGCGAGGCATGGAGGGCGGGGCATTCGATCTTCACCTACGCCCCGACGACTGCGGAAAAGCGACACGAACAGGATTCGGTGACAGAGATGTATCTCAAACTCGCGGAATATGTCCTCAGTCAGGTGCAGGAGGTCGCGAATGTCGGCGTCTGAGCGCAAGGACATCACCGAGCGGTTGCGCTTGCGGAGCGAAGCCAAATCCGCGCCCCCGCCCCCCGTCACGGACGTGAAACGGATGAAGACCTCGGTCTTCGTCGATCCCGATGTGATGGAAGCACTGGACGCGGCATTCGATACCTACAACTACGAGAACCGAGACGCCCGCGTGAAGAAAGCGATCTTCTTCGAGGAAGTGCTGAAGATCGGCATGCTGCATGCCGATGAAGTGGTAGGAGTGTGCAGGACAATCGGGAAGCGCGGTGGGCGCGGGATGCGGGGCTGAGATACCGAAGGGGTGGAATATACCGCGCATACTCCATACACCGAATCTACCAATACTGATGAAGGGGTGCCTTTCGGGATTTACAGGCGTGTTACGGTAGAACAAAGAAAAAGCCTCCCCGATGCTTGCCGGCTGGGAGGAGGCTGTGGACTCCGTTTCTGCTAGGAGATAGATATGACGTTAACACAACACGCCCTAAAACGCAACCCCCCGGAGAGCGACTCTTTCCAATTTGCCGGTTTCTCCTCCCCGAATACGACCGCCGTCCCCGACGAGTTCTTCGACCTCATCGCGCCGAATCTCTCCGAGGCGGAACTCCGCGTTCTGCTGTACATCTTCCGCCGGACTTTCGGATTCAAGAAGCGGTCGGATGACATCTCCCTCAAGCAGCTTGTCGAGGGCATCCAAACGAAGGATGGTCGGATTCTGGACCGTGGTGCTGGCGTAGCGAAATCAACGGCTTGGCGAGGGATCAAGGGACTCGTCACGAAGGGGATCATCAAGTCCACACGCAATTCCTCAGCGCAACGGGGTGACGAGGCGACGACGTATGCTTTGCGATTTCTTGACCCCGTGTTTCGCTACGAAACACCCCCCGTTTCACCGCGAAACACCCCCCGTGTTTCGCTACGAAACACACAAGAAACAGGAGAGACAACAGACAGTATGACAAGAGCTTCGAATATTTCGAAGCCATCCACCTGTGGAAAATTTGTGGATAACGATGTGGATAACTCTGCGGATACGCCGTCCATCTCCATCGTCATACATGATCAGCGCCTCGTGCATCTCATCGGTGACTTCTCCCGCGAGATGGGAGACACCACGCACATTGCGAGCAACGTTACCCAAGCACACCGGATCATGGGAGAAGCGGATGTCGACATCGAGGCGTTCTTCGACCGGCTCTACGAGGCGCGCAACCGAACGCGTAAGGCGGCCGGGATCGAGCGGCGGATGGCGTACTTCTTCACCGTGTTGCGCGACCAGCTGGCGTTGAGTAGCGCCTCGAACAGGGAGAGCGAAGAGTAATGAGCGCGGGGCGTCAGATCATCGTTCATCGTGTGCGCATCCTCATCGTCGGTTTCTCGGCGATGACATGGTATCTCGCTCCGACCGTCGCTCCTAGAAGCATATAGCGGTGTCAGGCGGATAGATTGGTGGCGACGGGAATCATTGGGGAGGAGATGGTGCGATGCCGAGCAGGGGGAGCAACCGCTCGTTGACCAGCTTACCGCGTCAACCTCGTCGGCACTATGTCTGACGATCGAGAAGATACTTGACGCGGCGTATGGCCCAAACGAACGTGGATAAGAGAGGTTCACCGACCTCGCCTACGAGGGGCGCAAGGTGGTTGGGATGGAGTGGGGGATGGCTTTTTGCTTCACCTCAGCTGAGGATCAACAGCAACTTGCCCTCGCTGTACGTTCGCCCTGTACGCAGCACCTCTGACCCTCTAAATTAGCGATCTGCGGAAGCGGAAAATGGTAGTGCAAGATAAGGGCCCGTTAGGGTGCCTTGATGGTCTGGAGATTTGCGGGATGAATCGCTTCGGTATTTGCATCTTTATAGTAGACTGGAGCGGAGACGAAGGTACGGTCGTTGGCTTCGCCAAGTCGACCGGTCTTCGTCGTTTCTCCACTCGTGCCGATGCTGGTAGAGGCCTTCGTCGATGGATAAGGTCGAACAACCGATTGCGCGTCGCCAACATACCGCCCCCAAGCGCGTCTGGCTGACACACGAGACACGCGATGCCATTCAGGAGTGGGCGGACGCACAAGGCGTGAGCTTTTCAAGCGCACTCGACACGCTGGCACGGATCGGACTCGGCCAAGCGCCCGGCCAAGCCGTCGCGCCGATGGTCGTGTCTGCGGTGCGGACGGAGATGCAACGGCAGACCCATCGACTGGCGGCACTCCTCGCAGCCACCGCGCTGGAGGCGGGGGTGACGGCACGCCTCGCGGGCGCGACGTTGCGGACGCTCCGTCCCGACCAATACGAGGCGATCAAACAGGCGGCGCGGCTCGACGCGGTGCAGGCGCTGCGGCGGCGGGAGGGATTGGCGGAGGTAATCGACGGTGGCGATCGTGAAGGCGAACTTCCGCACGAGTAGCCAGGCGACGAAGGCGGGTGGCATCGCGCGCTCGGTGGCGTACTACACCTTCCGGGGACGACCGGAGCAGGCGCGCACCTGGGAGACCGACGACGGCCGGGAACTGCGGTACAACGCGACGCGGCGCGAGGTGATGGCGCAGGCGCGCGAGGCGACCTACACCTACCGCATCGTGCTGAGCACGCGGGACGCGCCCCTCGATCAGGGGGATTATCGCGACGCCCTCGGGTCGCGCTTTGATCATTGGTACATGACTCAGCACCACGAGGGAGAGCACCCTCATGCCCATGTGATCGCCTTCACGAACCAGCGTCTGGGTGTCGCCGATCTCCGGGGGATGCGGCAGGAGTTGCTCGTGCGGGAACGAGAACGTGAACAGGAACGCGAGCGGGGGCGCGAGCGCGAACGGGAGCACGATCTCGCCTGGTAGGGGGACGCATAGATGCAGCCGTCGCCGATGTTCCTCGCTTCCTCTGTCGAAACCGCCCTGAGTCCGCTGATCGTGGCGCTCGTCTCGCTGGCGATTCTCGCCGTGCCCGTCGGAGGGATCGTCCTCCTTGTCCGCGCGGCGCAGCATTTCCACCCCGCGCGCCCCTTGCAGGCGCAGGCCCGCCAGCATGAGCGCGGGCAGGGCCGCGTGGCAGACGGGGAGATTCTGCACGCGCTCAGCCTGCCTGCGCCGGTGTTGCAGGGCGGGATTCCTATCGCCCACGGACTTCCCCTTGCATATCTTCACGGCGTGCCGCTCGGCCTCCCGTGGCAGGGTGACGCCGGTCACGCCGCCGTGATCGGCCCGACGCGTTCGGGCAAGTCGTTCCATCTGACCGACACGCTGCTGCGCTGGCCGGGACCGGCCGTGTGCATCGATCCGAAGGGGGAGCAGTGGGAGCGGACCGCCGGGTTCCGGCAGCAGCACTATGGCCCGGTCTATCGCATCCCGCCACAGGGCCTCGATCTGGCGAATTTCTACGACCTCGACCAGGACCTCGACCGGCGGGAGTTGCACGAGATCCTCTTGCAACCGTGGCGGGATGGCACCCACCGCATCTTCGCCGACAAGGCGCTGGCGATTCTGGAAGCGGCGGTGGCGTACGGCAAGGCGCGGGGAGAACATCCGCTGCGCGCGGCGGCGCGCTGGGCGCGGACGTCGCCAGTGATTGCGTTGCAGGAGGCGAAGGGGGTGGCTCCCGATCCCGTGCTGACCTTCACCGATGGCGCATCCCCGGACAAGATTGGTGACAACCGTTTCGCCCTCTCGGCGTGGGGGACGTTCAGCACCCGCTTCGCGCCGTTCGCGGCGCACATTGACACGGTGACCACAGCGACGGTGCCCCCCGAATGGGCGCGCGACCACGCGACGATCTACGTGACCTACCCGCTGCAATCGCAGGTAGCCGTCGGCCCGCTCGCCGCAGCGCTGGTGGCGGGCCTGACGCGCCATCTCCTCGCCCATCCGCCGGGGATGCGAACGCTCGTCGCGATTGATGAGATGCCGACGGTGGCGCTGCCGCACCTGACCAGTTCGCTCGCCACTGTGGGCGGGGCGGGGATCACCATGGTGCTCTATGCCCAGTCCTTCCCGCAGATTGAGGCGACCTATGGCCACGAAGAGGCGTTGAGTGTCCTCTCGAACTGCACGAGCCAGGTCTACTTTCCGCCGCGCGACCCGCGCACGGCGGAACTCGTCAGCCAGGCATTCGGGACGCGGCTGGAGATCGCCGAGCAGCGCGGGTGGAACATGCAGGCGAACCTCCCCTTCCCGCTGCCGCAGAGCAGCTACAGCACCCGCTATCACCCGGCGTTGGATGTGGGTGAGGTGCTGGCGCTGCCGACAGGCGTCGTCGCGTTATTCAGCCGCAGCCTGCGGCATCTTGCCTGGGGGAGCCAGGCGGTTGTGGGTGCCTGGCTGTCACAGTTGCCACCGGCACCAGTGACAGCTGCCCCACCGCCGCCTGCACCACCGGTTGCCGCGCCGAGTCCGACACCGGCACGGCCACAACCCTACTGGTGAATCTATCACTCGGTCTTCCGTTGTCGCAGCGCGAGCCCGATCGCGTAGAGGAGCATGAGGACGACCGCGACGAAGAACACGGTGCCGGGAACGCGCGTGTACGGGCTCCAAACGAACACCGTCACGATGAGCGCACCCCCCACCGTCCCGGCCATCCAGACACGATCATCGGGATTCGCGTCGTCGCGGCGCTGCACCCTCCATAGGACCCCGAGGAGGATAAAGAGGAGTGGGGGGGCCGAACTGACCAAGCGCGGTGTGCATCATCGTTGCCTAGCCGATCTGATGTGCGTGTTCGATGATTTCCGCTATCGCCTCCCGGACCTTCGGAGAGAGGTCAGCGACAAGGAGAACCATTCTTTCCACGCCGGGGTCGCCATAGACTGGGAGCGCGGCGAGTTGGGTATAAATACGGGCCGCAGATTCGTCCCCGTCGAGGAAGTAGGTCACCGGCACGCCGAAGAACTCGGCGATCGCCTCGAGCTGCTTGATGCGCGGGTTGTCCTTTTTGCCGATGCGCAGGTCGCACAGATAGGTGCCCGAGGTCTTGGCGATGCCGCGCGCGTTGATCTCCGCGACGACCTCACCGTAGGTATATTCGTCCCCATCGGGGGAGCGAACCGTCTGGAAGAGGCGGGTGAGTTTTTCCGCCAGCGTGGGATGCTGGATTGCCGCATCTGCCGCCGTCAGAATCGCTTTTTTCGTACCATCTGGAACCCTGCGCTTTCCATTGCCGCCCACAGCGGACATATAAACCATCTGTAAGGATGATTATATCATAATTCCTATATAGAAATAACCCCTGTTACTCTGCGGCGCGATGTCTTCCGGGGTCAATGAAGAAGCGCCAGGATGCGCGTGAAGGCGATCCCGCTGACCGCTGCACCAATCATCATCCCTGCGACGACTTGTGGCGGCGTGTGATCGCCTACCATCACCCGTGACCAGCCGATCACTGGGATGAACGGCACGACCACGAGCACTCGTATCCCGAACAGCAGCACGAAGACTGTGGTGAGACCCGCAACGACGCCGCTGTGCATCGAGATCTTCCATACGGGTGTGATCGCCGCCATCACGGCGAGCGCGGTCACCCCGGTGCCGATGAGCGTGACCAGTTCGTGCGGTCCGCCGAGCCGCACGAGGACCAGCAGCGCGACGAGCCAGGAAACGAGGAAGACCGCGAAGACCGGCAGTCGCTGCTCCCGCTGGCGGACGTGATAATCCGTCACCTTCCCGTGCCGCATCTGCCGGAGGAGGTAGGTGAGGGGCAGGAGCGCCACGAGCAGCAGCGTGCTACCCTCCCACTTGAGGGCAGCACCGAGGGATGGCGAGGAGCGGAAGGCGACCACAGTCAGGGCGACGCTCCCCAGGGGGAAGGGAGCAAAGATCTCGGTGATCACCTGCGCGATGCGTCTGGTTTCTAGTCGTGTAGGGTGTCGGATTGCCACCGGTTCCACACCTGTTCGCTGCAGATCAAGGTATCGTCGGGCTCCCGACCGTAGGTGCGCGTACGGGATCGGAAGCTGGCGATCGCTTCTCGGAGGTCTTCCCCGGTGAAGTCGGGGCCGAGCGTGGGCGTGAAATAGAACTCGCTATAGGCGACTTGCCAGAGCGGGCTATTCGAGAGTCGCATCTGCCCACCGGTGCGGATCACCAGGTCGGGGTCGGGTTGCCCGTGAGTATCCAATACGGCGCTGATCGCGTGCTCATCGATATCCTCGATGGGCGTGTTGGCGGCAACCAACGAGCGCACGGCGCGGACGATCTCCGCGCGACCGCCGTAATTGACGGCCAAGTTGAAGACCATCCGATGATTGTCCTGCGTGAGCACGACGGACTCCGCGATGGCCTTGCGCAATGCGGGGGATAGCCCCTCGAGCGAGCCGAGATGGTGGAGACGCACCCCCAAGGCGTGTAATTGCCCCATCAGCCGGTTGATATTCTCCAAGAGGATCTCCATCAAGCCGGACACTTCTTCTGGGGAGCGGCGCCAATTCTCGGTAGAGAAGCCGTAGAGTGTGAGAACGGGGAGTTCGAGGTCGAGCGCCGTCTCCAAGATCTGCATGAAGTGCCGCGTGGTGGCGCGATGCCCCTCCAATCGCGGCAGGCCGCGTTGCGTCGCCCAGCGGCCGTTCCCATCGAGGATGAGGACAACGTGTGTGGGGATGCCGGGGGGCGCGGATGGGACAAGCATCATTCCTCCGATCTAGGATGGCGTGGTTGGGGATTCACGCTCGCGTTCAAGGCACTGGACGTGCTCGATCGCCGTCGCAATCATTGGCAGGGTATGGTTGGCGACCTCGCGCATCCCGCTCGGTGTGGAGAAGTCGGGGAACCAGCGGATGTGCGTGGGGAACGTATCGCCGACGCGGCGCTTGTATGCCTCCATCGCTTGGGTGAATTCCCACCGTGCGATGGCCCAATCAACCGCGTCGCTCTCTTTTGGGGTGATGCTGCTCAACGTGGCGGGATTCGCCTCGCGCAGCGCCTCGTGCAGTGCCGCTACGCGTTTGGCAGTGATGAAGCACCCCTCCGCGCACGCAGCCGTGGCAATCTGGTCGTAACTAAACGCAGCGCGGTCGACGCGGTCCAAGGCATCCCGGAGGCTCCGCAATCGGACCTCGCGTTCTTCCTCCGCTGTGCGATCGCGGGAATGGCGGTTGGGGACGCGAAAGTTTCGCATAGGTGACCTCCTTCGAAGGATTATTGTATAGTACGGATCAATTTTGGCAACCCTCGCGATAGAGGAGAGGGACAAGAGTCTATCGCTTATGTCATCTCAACTATGCTTGCTATCGCGTACTCGGAATGGAGGGTCGGTCATGTTCTCGACGTTCATCGTCGCCGCAGGGATTGCTGGTGTGGTATTCGCCTGCTGTCTCACGCTTGGCTACGCGCTGTCGCCGCTGCGCGGGGTCCTGCCGCAGGCACTCCTGGTGATCGCTGGGTTCTCGTCCGGTCTCTTCATCATCATCGCCGTGCGCCACTTGCAGCACGCGTACCCGCTGAGATGGAATCTCGTCGGCGATGTCGTCTGGGGAGCGCTCATCGGGGCAGTGATCGGCTATTTCGCCGGGTTGCCGCCACGCAATCTGCATCGCGCGCAGGATCGGGCTCTGCCGCCGCGCGATCCGGAGCATCAACTGGAGGGCGATCTGCACGCGTTCCTGCATCCCATCCTGCCGATCGTCGGCTGTTGCCTCGCGGGCGGTATCTTGATCGGTCTCATCGCGCGGTTGTTGCGCGTCTAACTGCGGCGAGCGCCGCTATCCCGCGTGCGCTCGGTCCCGCGCTAATCGTCGGCACCGTGCAGCGGGGCGGGTGTCGGGCGATCCGCCTGCGCCAGGAACGGGCGCGCGAGCGCCGCGAGACCCGCGCCCGCCGCAACCGATTGCATGTCGCTATCGCCGCTGAGTGGGCCGCGCAGCAGAACGACCTCATCGAGATACGCCGGGCCGAGCTCCGCGACGATCTCCGCCACAGCAGCGAGCGCGGCCGCTTCCGTGCCGAACTCCTCCATCAGGTTGCCCGTGCGCGTGCTCCACATCTCCCAGACTTCACCGTTCATCGTACTTCCTCGTCTCCTTCTACCGGTACGACCCAAGACACGCAGGCGAGAAGGGCGTCCGCGTCGCTCCACACCGTGTAGTGCCCCACGCGGCTCCCCGTGCGCTCGGCGCGGAAGCGCGGATCAGCGGGGAGGTCGAGCGCCGCGACGAATGTGCCGAGGATGGGTGCGCGCCGCGCCGTCGCGCGCGCCTGGGCGAGCGTCTCAGTACATGATATGCCACGCCATAACCAGCGTTCCATCGCCGAGAGGGTGCGACGCGGGACGATGCCCGCCTCCGCATTCGAGACGAAGTCGCTCCGGGTGGGCGGATCGGTGTGTACCACGCGGAACAAGCGGCGTGCTGGCGCATCACCCATGCCCCGCGTCGTCCGTCTCGCCTCGCGCGGTGCGCTGCCGCGCGTACTTGCCGCGCCGATCCCGGTACGTCTGCCGGTACGCCTCGATCTGATCGTCGGCGATGAGGAGCAATCCGGCGCGCTGCTCCCCGCCGCCGACGCGCACCGCCGTCAACTTGCCCTTCGCGATGGCGTCACGTACCGCCCCCGCTGTCATGCCGAGGTGGTGCGCTGCTTGTGCGACTGTCCGCATCGTCGCGTCCATGCCCCCATCATAAGATGCAAATAGGCAAATTACCAGTCCAAACCCCTTGACAGATTGATCAAAAGATGCTAATATGCATTTATTAGAGGAGCCGTCCTCTAAGATCGAAGAAGCCCCGCCGGTGCGGTCACACCGACAGGGCGGCGCACAGGAACATAGGAGGTTCCCATGCAGGCAGAGTATCGCACCGTTTCCGCCCCCGTTACCCTGATCGTCCCCGCCCAGGTGGATACCACCACCCCGCTCACCCTCTTCGCTACCGTCGAAGAAGTCTACGGCAGCATCGCCGGGAGTGCCGTTTCCCGTGCGGTCGTCCATCTCCTCTTGGAGGCGACGCGCGATAGCGGCGCGGTCGTCGTCCTCTACCGGCACGATAACGAGACCACGGCACGGGTGCTCTGGCCGGTCGCCGTCTTCGTCTCGCAGGAGCACGCGCTCGTCTGCCGCGCCTACTGCACCTACCGCCAGCAGTACCGGAATTTCCGGCTTGACCGGATGGCTTCTTGCCATCCGCTCACCACGCCGGACGATCACGAGGCGGCACGCGCATAGCGGCATCTATCGGGGAGGGAGGGCACATGCCACCCCTCCCCAAGAGGAGCACCGTCATGACGACCATCACAGCCCGCTTTATGACACCGACAATCACCGCGACACCCGCAGCCCTCGAAACACTGGCCACGGCGGGTATCGCACCGGTGGCGGTGTTGGCGCGGCACTTCGCCGGAGAGTGGGGCGGTCAGCCGGACAACGCCGCACGCAACGAGGAGTATTTAGTATCCGGGGAGGGGATGCTGCTCAGCGTCTTCGCCGACGTACCGGGCGGGCCGCTCTGGGTCATCTCGCACATCGGCTGCGGCGACGACGATTATACGACGATCCTCCTGCCCGCCGAGTATTGAATCTGGCTCACGAGCCGCGCTGCTGAGCGGCACCCGACGTTCGATATTCGACGATTCGAATTTTCGAGGATTCGCTATGGCCTCATCCCTCATAAACAACGGCGAACAGTACCGGCAGGCATCCCTCAACCTCATCGCCAGTCCCGACGGTGCAGCACCAGCGCGAGTAGCGCCTTCACGCCGCCAACCGTCACAGCCACGGAATCAGTTTCACACGCTGATGTCATCGAGCCGCCGCTTGCATGACGACCTTTGGCAAGAATACCGGCTGGAGTGCGACGTCCGCGAGCGGGAGGGCTTGCCGTTCGTGAGCCTGCCAGAGTTCGAGGCGATGCGCGACTGGGCAGACCGGGTAGACGAGCCGCAGGATGTGGCGTGGCCCGCAGGTGCCGATGATGACAGCGAGGAGCAGTGTCGCCGGGCGATGTAAACTTGGAGTGCGGTGGGCGTCGAATACTCGAATACTCGAAGATTCGAATCCCGGCTTGGAAGGAGGCAATCCGATGGGCAATGACCGCAAACGGCTGCGTGAGTGGGTCCGCGCGCAAGAACCGCGATTCAGCAAGGAGGATGTCTTCGGCCCCGCCCTCTGGCGACTGACGGGCGGCACTGTGGGCGGGCGGACGACGCTTGATGCGCTTGCTGAGGCGACCGGTTACTCAGTCCAGGATACGCGGACCCTCGTACTCCTCTACACCCTTGAGGGCTATATGTTCCGCCATGATAACGATGAAATCGAGATCACCGAACGCGGCGTGGTGTGGCTCATCACGGGCGGATAGCATGAGAGGCGCAGGCGGGACTGGATCGGACCTACTACGCGGGAATCGAGCGGGGGGAGCGCAACCCGAGCGTGAAGCAACTCGCCAAGATCGCCCATGCTCTCGCCGTGCCGATCGCGACATTGTTTACCGAGGAGCCGACAGGAGAGTAACAACCACTGAGCGACATATCCCTGATTATTCTCCTGCAAATTCAACCAGCGGAGAGGACATGTGCATGGATCGCCGCCGCGAAACGGGGGAGGGGCACGACGAGTCTGTCCAGATACGCGGCGAGGGCAAGGGGTGTATCCGTTCGCTGCGCGGCCTGCTCGCGCACGATCGTCGCGAGGGTGTCAGCGTGCGCGGGATAGAGCTCCATCAGGAACGCGTCGGGGTGGAGGGCGCGGACCCCGAAGGGCGCGAGGTCGGCAGGACGGAAGTGGCGCAGGTTGAACGTCGCGATCGCCGCCCCCGCCCATACCGCAGCGGCCGCGACATGTCGATCCTTCGGGTCGTTCGTCATCGTGGCGATGCGGGCTTCGTAGCCAACGATCGCGGCGCGGGGGAAGTGCCGTCGCATCGCCGCGAGCAGGGCGTCAATCTGCGTCGGGTCGCGCCCGAACTCCCCGATCAGCGCCCGTCGCGCCTCGCCGAGAATCGCCTCGGTCCAGCGCACGCGACACAGGCCGAAGGCATCGGCGTCGAGCAGGAGGTCGCGCACCAGCGCCTGCACGATCACGTTCGCGTCGAGCACGATCTGCGGGTAGGACACGCTCAGGGGCGGTCGTCGGAGAGCGGCGTGTAGTCGAGATCGTCCAGCCCCGCCGCGATCGAGAGGCGGGTAATCTCACGGACCCCGTCGCGCCGCGCCGCGCGGTCGCGTGCACGGTAGTCCTCGAGGTCGCGCCGGGCGACAGACGTCACGCCGCCCGCGCGCGCGAGGGGAACGCCCGCAGCGGCGAGGAGGTCCGCCACCGTGTCCACGTCCTCCATCAGGAAGTCCGCCGCCTCTTGCATGGACACGCGGTCACATGTGGCGAACCGGCGGCCATTGCGGGCCGATGGCGTTGTTTCGGCTGGGGGTACAGGCATCTGCTGCTTCGGCATCGGTCTCTTCTCCTCCTGTAGAGTCTACACCCGGTCACAACCCCCAGTAAGGAGATGAGACACGGTGACGCACCGGGCGGCTCAGCAGTGGGCGGCATAAGAATCCATTACCCAATCGTGTTTTCCGTGTTCAACATCTCGCCACTACCGAACAGCAGGTCCTGAGTCGTCAATCATGCCTGCCCGGTGTGCGGCCCGAGATATGCGCCGTGCTTGACGAGTGTTTCCTGCACCCAGCTCACAGGAACATGTCGAGGCGACAACTGCTCGCTGATCGCGAGTGCCGCCGCCGTCCCCGCCGCCTCGCCCATCGCGAATGATGGCGGCATGACGCGGATCGCGCCGAGCGCCTCGTGCGTCGCCGAGACGCAGCGGCCCGCGACGAGCAGTTGCTCGACCCCCTGCGGCACCAGACAGCGATAGGGGATCTGGTAGGCGTTGGCCGTCTCGCCGCGATTGGAGACGCCGCCACCGCCGTCCGTCGGGCTGTGGATATCCATTGGGTAGGCGCAGTAGGCGATCGTATCCGCGAAATCCCGGCCCGCGATCAGGTCCTCCTGCGTCAGCGTGTACGCGCCGACGATCCGCCGTGTCTCGCGAACGCCGACTTGCGCCGCCGTATCGATTAGGGTACATGCCCCGAAGCCCGGCACGTACGCGCGCAGGAAGGCGAGAATCTCCATCACCTGCCGCCGCCCGGCGATCTCGGCGCGTGTCAGGTCTTCCGCCTTCGTGCCGTCCGCGCCGAGGATGCGGCTGGCATTGACGCGCCAAGTGCCCTCCTGCGGGCTTTCGTAGAGGCTCAACCGCTCGCGCGGGATGGTGAAGTCGCCGTTTGCCTGCGCCGCCTTGATGCACGAACTGAAGGCCATCCGCTGCTCGATCTCTTCCGGGTGCGCCGTAAAGTAGGCGGCGACCTGCGCGCCGTCCACATTACCGACGCGGAAGAACATCGTCATTGGCTGCGTCAGGCCGTCCGCTGCCCTGCCGACAGCAAACGGTACACCGGCGCGCGACGCGACATCCGCGTCCGCCGAGCAGTCAATCGTGATCTGGGCGCGAAGCCCTTGCAGGCCGCCCTTATTGTGGACAATCGCGCCACGGATGTTGGCGCCTTCCATGATCGGGTCAATGAAGACGGTGTGGAGAAGCAGTTCGACGCCGTATTCGAGGCAAAGTTCCGCGCTGACGAGCTTCATTGCCTCGGGATCGAACGGGGTCACGCCAGTATGACCGTGCTTCATGTAGGCCGATTTCGCCACCGCCGCCGGGACTTTGGAGGGGTGGATTGCGCCACCGATTGCCTCCATCCGGCGCACCAATTCATCGAAGACGCCCTGAATGAGCTGCGTCGTGCCGTCCGCGCTGAAACTGGTCATGAACGGGCCGACGAGGCTCGCCGTCGCATTCCCACCGAGGAAGCCGTATCGCTCGACGAGCAGCGTCTTCGCGCCGCTCTTCGCCGCGCCAATCGCCGCGCCAATCCCTGCCGGGCCACCGCCAATGACGAGCACGTCCGCCGTGTGCGTCATCGGGATTTCGCATGTGTACGTCATTGTTTCCATTGTTACTCCGTTCCCTCACTCTGATCCAGGCATCACACGCGGCGGGAGAGGCGCGGGTCGAGGGCGTCCCGCAAGCGGTCCCCGAAGACGCCGACGCTGAGGACGACGAGGCTGAGGGCGATGCCCGGCATCGTCGCGATCCACCAGGCGTTGGTGAGGTAATCCCGCCCGTTCGCGATCACCAGGCCCCAACTCGGCTGCGCCGCGCTCGTCCCCAGGCCGAGGAAACTGAGGGATGCCTCCGCAATGATGACCAGCCCCATCTCGACGGTCGCGATGACGAGGAAGGGCGCGACGAGCGCGGGAGTGATGTGCCGCAGGAGGATGCGCGCCGTGCCGGCGCCGCTTGCCCGCGTCGCCGTCACGAACTCCCGCTCCTTCGTGACGAGTGTCGCGGCCCGCGCCACCCGCGCGAAGACGACCCAGCGGGTGAACGAGAGCGTGATGATGACATTGGTGATGCTCGGGCCGAGCACGGCGGCGATCAGGATGGCGAGCAGAATGGACGGGAAGGCGAGTTGTATGTCCGCCAGCCGCATCAGGATGTTGTCAATGCCCTTGCCGAAGTACCCCGCAATCAGGCCGAGGAATGATCCCGCCAGCCCCGCCATGACGACCGTCGTCAGACCAATGAAGAGCGAGACGCGCGCGCCACGGACGACCTGCGCGAGGACATCGCGCCCGACCTGATCGGTGCCGAGGATCGCGCGCTGACCATTCGGGAGGACAGTGCCGGGCGCCTTGAGTCGCTGGGTGATTTGCACCGTAATCGGGTCATAGGCGATCACCAGTGGGCCAATCGCGGCGATGGCAATGTAGAGGACGAGCGGGATCGCCGTCAGTATGACGGACCGCCACGCTTTGCGGAGGCGGCGCGGCGAACGACGCGCCTGCAACGCGGGGAGCGCCGCCGGGCTGGAATCATTCAGGACAGTGGTATCCGCACTCATGTGTACCGCACCCGTGGATCAAGGTAGCCGTAGCTGATATCAACGAGCAGATTGATGAGGATGAACCCGCCGGTAATCATCAGGATGCCTGCCTGGACAACGGGGTAATCGCGGTTGCCAATCGCCGTGACGAGCAACTGCCCCGCACCCGGCCAGCCGAAGACCGTCTCGACGATCACCGCGCCGCCGAGTAGGCTGCCCAGTTGCAGACCCGCGACGGTGATTACCGGGATGAACATATTGCGCAAGGCGTGGCGGACGATCACCGTGCGCTGCGTCAACCCCTTCGCCTGCGCCGTGCGGATATACTCCTCGTTGAGCACCTCCAGCAGGCCGCTACGGATCAGCCGGGTCAGCACGCCGACGAGCGGCAGCGCGAGCGTCAAGGCGGGGAGCACGAGATGATTCACGCCACCGATGCCCGAACTGGGCAGCCAGCGGAGGCGGCGCGCGAAGATGAGGATGAACATCAGGCCGAGCCAGAAGCTCGGTATGGATTGGCCGAGCAGCGAGAAAACCGACACAATAGCGTCAATGATCGAGCGCGGACGGAGTGCCGCGACGATGCCGAGCGAGAAACTGAGCAGCGCCGCGATCAGCATCGCGGTCAAGGCGAGCGTCGCCGTCGCCTTGAATCGCTCCGCAACCGCCTGAATGGCCGGTTGATTCAGGCGCAGCGATTCGCCGAGATCGAGGCGCGCGACCTGACCAATGAACTGTGCATACTGCACCGGCAGGGAGCGGTCGAGACCGAGCGTGTGGCGGAGGGCGGCAACGTCCGCCGCCGACGCCTGCGATCCGGCCATCAGTTGCGCCGGATCGCCGGGGATGATGCGCACCGCGACGAAGACGATCGTCAGCGCGCCCCAGAGGACGAAGACCGAGAAGATGAGGCGGCGGAGGATATAGGCCGTCACTCGCCATCACCCGTGAATTCTATGCGTCGCCCGGTCATTCCTATCGTTCTCCTCTGGAATGGATACCACCAGCATCTTGGGTGCGCACTCGCTACTTCTGCACCGTGACATTCGCGAACGACGGAATGCCGTTCGCGGGCGGCACGAAACCGGAGACCTTCTTGCTAGAGACGAAGTTCTCCAGCAGGTCAAACGGGAAGATGCCGACCGCGTCGTCCCAGATGATCTTGTCCGCCTGCGCGTACAGATCGGCGCGCTTCTTCTGATCGACCGTCCCCGCCGCGTCGTTGAGCAATTTGTCGAGGTCGGGATTGGCGTAGCCGTTGCGGTTCGCCGACGTGACATAGAGCCGCCGCAGGGTAAAGTCCGCGTCGCCGGTCAGGACGGTGTTGGTTTGCAAGTCCATATCCCAGTTGAGTTTAATCAGGTTGTCGAGCCAGACGCCCGGTTCCTGCTGGTCGCTCTTCGTCTTGATGCCGACCGCGTTCCAATACGAGGCGAGCGTATCCGCGATGTCCTTGATCTGCGGACCACCGGTCGGCGACCAGATCATGTCCACTTCAAGACCGGACTTGACGCCCGCATCGGAGAGCAGTTGCATCGCCTTCTTCGGGTCGTAGGCGTACGGCGTCTGCGGCGCGTAGCCGAAGACGGTCGCGGGGATGGGCGCATCGGCCCGCTTGCCGATACCGGCGAGCAGGTTCTTGACGATCGCGTCAACATCCACCGCGTAGGCCATCGCCTGGCGGACGCGCTTGTCCGTGAACGATGGGCGCTTCGCGTTCATCCAGATGAAGTAGTAGGTGTAGGTCGGCGTCGGCGTCACGGTGAGGTTGCTGTTCTGCTTCAGTTTCGGTAACTGGTCCGGCGGAATCGTCCACGTCAGATCAATCTCGCCGGTATCAATGGCGGTGATGCGGGCCGTCGGCTCGGGGATGATGCGGAAGATAAGCGATTGCAGGCCGGGCGCGCCACCCCAGTAGGTGGTGTTCGCTTCGAGCGTTACATCGGAGTCTGCCGTGTACGAGACGACTTTGAATGGCCCGGAGCCAATCGGCTTGCTGAAGAAATCGGTCGCGTCCATCTTCGCCGCTGGCAGGATATTGAGGAGCGCCGCGCTGGCGAGGACGGTGCCGATCGGGACCGAGAACTTCATCGTCGCCGTCGTCGGATTCGTCGCCTCGACACTCGTCAGCGTCGCCCAGAGTGGCTGGATCGGTCCCTTCTTCGCGGCGATGCGGTCGAGCGTTGCCTTCACGTCGGTGGCGGTGACGGGGCTGCCGTCGTGGAACTTCGCGTCGGATCGGAGAGTGAAGACCCAGGTTGCGGGGTCCGGTGTCTCCCACTTGGTCGCAAGCGATGGTTTGAACTCGCCCGTCACCGGGTCCCTGCTGACCAGTTGATCGAAGATCGCTTTGCCAATCGTTAGGGTCGGCCCTTCAAGTGAGTTCGGGCCGGTCGGATCGAGCGAAAGTACCTTGTTCGGGTGCGCGACGCGTAGCGTGCCGGACGGCGCCCGCGCCGCCGGAACGACGGCGCTCGATGCGGCAGTGGTCGGCGCGGCGGTCGGGGCGACTTGCGGTGCGGCGGGGGCGGCGGTGCCCACGACAGCACTCGGCGCGGCGGTCGTTGGTGCGGCTTGCGGCGCGCTGGTTGGCCCGCCTGCCGCAGCCGTCGGCTTCGCGGCGGGCGTGTTCGTCGCGGTGCCGCCGCAGGCGGCGAGGATGGCAGCGGCGGCGCTTGCCCCCGCCAGTCCGAGGAATGCCCGTCGTTTCAGGACCCGGTCATGTGCGTGCATCAATGCCCTCCCTGTCGCGTGTGATGCTCCGGCGCCCACCGCGCCGTCCTAGATGTTCACAGATCCCTGTCTCTCCCCTGTCTCGTCTTGCCGGTGATTATCCGTCATTTCCTCGTCGAAGCCGAACGCCCGGCCGCGTGGCAGATCACCAGGATAGGGTTGCAGCCGCGCCCCGCAGAATGGGCAATACTGAATCGCCCAATAGCGCAGTTCCGGCAGCCCCGCGCCGACCGTCTCGGCGTCCGTTCCGTAGAGCAGCCAGCCCGTCGGGCCGTTGACCGGCATCGCGAAGGTCACAACCATCGCGCTGCGAAACTCGTCGCAACACCATCCGACCGTGTCGTTCGTCACCGGCGGGCGGGCAGCGTGCATCTCAGACCTCGTGCCGCGACGCGATGGCGCCGGTTCGTGCAATGCCCGTCGGCGTGATACCGAACAGGGCGGCGGCATTCCCACCCATGACGTTGGCACGTGTCTCCGCGTCCGGGAACGCTGCCGTGACCCGATCAATCGCATCGTGGTCCACGAGCGGCCAGTGCGAACCGAAGACAATGTGCGCGCTACCACCGGAGAGCCGGAGGAGATCGCTGATGTCCGCCGGTCGCGCTGCGGCTTCGAGCGGGTGCGTGCCGAGCCAGACCTGCCGGTGGAGAGAGGCGCTGACGCGGTCGGTGTAATAGGGGATGTCGCGGCGGTTCTCGCTGTACTCCTTGTCCATCCGCAAGACGATATGTGTGAACCACGAAATGCCCGCTTCGAGGAAGAGAACGCGGAGGGTGGGGAAGCGCGCGAAAACGCCCGTACTCGTCATCGAGACGAGGTTGGCCATCGCGGCGAGCGGGTGGCTCATCGCCTGCTGCTCGAAGACGCTCGCGAACTGCGTTCCCCGATTCGGCGAACCGGGGAGCAGCAAGTCGCCGCCCGCGTGGAGGATGACGGGGAGATGCGCATCCGTCGCAGCGGCATAGATAGCGTCGTATCCCCGGTCGCCCCAGAGCGGGTCAACGCCGCCCATCGGCAGCAATACGCCCGCGACCCAGGGATGACCGGCAGCGCGGGCGATCTCGCGTGCCGCGTCCTCCGGGTCCTGCGGCGCGGCGATGATCGCGCCGTAGATACGTTCGTCGCGACCGAGCCATTCCGCGTCGAGCCAGCGATTCCAGGCGCGGGCGAGCGCGGCGGCATATGCGGCGGTCGGCAACGCGCCGAGTTTCAAAAGCGGGCCGGGAAGAACGATACCGGCGGTGATGCCCGCCGCATCCATATGCGCGATCATTTCCTGCGGCGTCCGGGCTGGTTCTGTCGTCTCCCGCGCGGCGCCACGCCACGGGTGGAGCGATCCGCTCAGCGACCACGGCGGATTGGGCGTCGGTTCCGCGACGGCGCGCCGCCAGGGCAGATCGGTGTACGGCGCGAGGTCCTCCGGCCGCTCCGCGAGATGGAGGTCCACGTCAATCACCGGTGGCCTGCGGTCGCTCATGTTACACGTACACCTTGACGATGCCCGCTTCGACCTTCACCGGGTAGCGGCGCAGTTTGACGCGCGGGTAGGCGAGGCACTGGCCAGTCGGGATGTCGAACTCCAGCGAGTGCCACGGGCAGATGACAATCCGCCCCTCATGCTCCCAGCGCGGCTGCCAGTCCGCGTCGCGCGAGGTCGTCAGCGTGCCGCTCACGCTGCCGGTGCAGAGCGGCCCCCATTGGTGGAAGCAGAGATTCGGCAGCGCATAATACGCGCCCGCGACATTGAAGACGCCGATTTCCATGCCCCGCGCCGTGATGACGCGCACGGTGCCCGGTGGCAATTCATCCATCCTACCTACCTCATACGGCGCTGCCATGCGCTATCGCTCCACCGCGACGGGGCGCGGCACGCGCTGCGCGGCCTCCGGCATCGGGATATTCAGGGCGCGCAGGGCGTTCCCGCCCATGATCTGACGCTTCACAGCGGGCGAGACGGGAATGTCATAAACCTTCTTCGGGTGGTCGAAGTCGTGATGCGGGTAATCAGACGCAAAGAGTACGCTCTCCTCGCCGCCAATCAGCCGGATGACGTCCGCCATATCGGCGAGCGATTCGGGCTCCTCGATCGGTTGCGTCGCGAAGAACATCCGCCGGATGTATGCGCTCGGCGGCTCAGTCAGTAGCAAGAGGTCGTCGCGATAACGTTCCCACGCCCAATCGAGCCGGTGCATCATATGAAGCACCCACGAGATACCCGCCTCGATGAAGATCATCCGCAGGCGCGGAAAGCGCACAGGAACGCCCGTGCTGAGCAGGTTCGCCAGCGAGGCCATCAGTGCGACGTTGTGGCTGTACGTGTGCTGCGAGAACCAGGTGTCGAACTGGCCGAGATTGTAGGGAAGGACGGGCATCAGGAGCGAGCCGCCCGCGTGGTACATCACGGCGATACCGTGCGCCTGCGCTGCTTCGTAGATCGGGTCATAGCGCTGGTCGCCCCAGAGCGGATTGACACCCGAGGTCGGCAGCGCGATGCCGACGACGCGCTCGTGCGCCGCGTAGCGCTCGATTTCGCGCGCCGTGCCTTCCGGGTCCTGTGGCGCGGCGAGGATACCGCCGTAGAAGCCGCGCTCGGTGGAGAGGTAACGATCAACCATCCAGCGGTTGTACGCGCGGGCGACCGCCATTGCGTAGTGCGGGTCCGGCTGCCGGGCGAGCGCGAGGCACATCTCCGGGAAGAGCACCGCGAGGTCAATGGAGAGCGCGTCCAAATCGGCGCGGAGCGTCGCGGGAGAGGTCGAGACGGGGCGGCGTGGCTCCCACTGTCCGGGGAAGTTCGGGAACATCCGCAGGCCACCGCCGAAGGGCGGCACGGGCTGGCGTTCCGCGATCACACGCCGCCACGGCGCGTCGCAGTAGGCCGCGATCTCCTCCACGTCTTCGATGAGATGCACGTCGAGATCAACGATCGGGATGTCGTCCAGCCGCATTTTGCTCGCTATGCCGGTGGTGGGAATCCAGGTCGCCATCCGTCCCTCGCTTTCGCGCGTCAGCGTGTTCCGACCGCGTCAGCGGTCTCGGGTCCGAGGTTCGCTCCCGCTGCCCGCAGCGCGCGCTGGAGGAGAGGAACCGGCACATCGCCGGGCGCGACGCGATGCTCGACGGCGAGTGCGGCCGCCGTACCCGCTGCCTGCCCCATCGCGAACGCCGCTGGCATTACCCGCACGGCGGCGTGCGCTTCGTGCGTCGCGGAGAGGCAACGGCCCGCGATCAGCATGTTCGTCACCTTGACCGGCACGAGCGATCCGAAGGGAATCTCATACGAATTGGCCGTTCGCCCCGCCTCGGAGAAGTAGCCGCCCGCCTCGGTCGGGCTGTGAATGTCCATCGGGTAGGCGAACCGGGCGATCACGTCCGCGAAATGGCGGCCCGAGGAGAGGTCCTCGGCGGTCAGTGTGTACTTGCCCTGCATGTGGCGCGTCTCACGCACGCCGATCTGCGTCGCCGTATCGAGCAGCGTCGCGTTCGCGAAGCCGGGCAGCCGCTCGCGGAAGAAGTGCATCAGGACATGGACTTGCTTGCGCCCCTCGATCTCGGCGCGCGTCAGGTCCTGCACATTCGTCCCGTCCACGCCCTGAATGCGCGACGTATTGACGCGCCAGACGCCGTGTTGTGGCGTGCGGTAGATGCCGACTTTCTCGCGGGGGATCGGGAAGTCGCCGCGCTCCTTCGCCGCCTCGACGAGTGACTTAAAGAGGACACCGCGCTCTTCGGGGTGGGCAATGACGTATTCTTCGACCGCCGCGTCATCCACGTTGGCGACGCGGAAGAACATCGTCATCGGCTGCATCAGGCCGTCGCGCTCCCGCCCGACGGTAAAGGGGACACCCGCCCGCGCCGCGACATCAGCATCCGCCGAGCAGTCAATAATCACCTCGGCGCGCAGCGCCTGTAAGCCGGACTTGTTGGCGACGATGATGCCGTCCACGCGGTTGCCAGCGATGATTGGCTGCACGAAGAAGGAGTGCAGGAGCAAGGTGCCGCCCGCCTCCTGGATCATCTCCGCCGCGACGGTTTTCAGCGCCTCCGGGTCGAAGGGCGTGACGTGGTCGTGACCGTGCAGGTAGAAGCCCGCCTCGGCGCTCCCGGCCCGCACGCGCTCCGGGTGGATCGCGCCGCCCATCGCCTCCATCCGCCGCACGATCTCGTCGAAGATGCCGATTACTAATTGCTCTTCGCCGTCGTCGGAGAAGGATGACATGAACGGTCCGACGAGGCTCGCCGTCGCGTTGCCGCCGAGGAAGCCGTACCGCTCGACGAGCGTCGTGCGCGCCCCGGTGCGTGCGGCGGCGATCGCGGCGGCGATCCCGGCGGGGCCGCCACCGACAATGAGAACATCGCATTCGTCCACGACAGGGACATCCAGATGCAGGGGAACCGTTTCCATCTCACTCCTCTTGCATGTTGCATGTAATCACTGCGCGTACCCTACACACGAGCGCGCGACGTGTCAAGAATCTGCTGTCTTCAACGCTTCGAGAAACCGGCTGAACCCAGTGGCGACGTGGTGGTGCATCGCGTCAACGGCACGCTGCGCGTCGTGCCGCGCCAGAGCATCGAGGATCGCCGTATGCTCGTCGTGATTGGCGTTGATCAAACCCGTGCTGACGTAGCGGCGGCCGCGATAGGGTTCCACGCGGTCCCACAAATCGGTGAGGATGGCGGCGGTCAGTGGCATGTGCGCCGCGTCGTAGATGCCGATGTGAAAGGCGCGCTCCGCCTTGCGATAGTCGGTGAGGTCGCCGGTGACGCTGAACTGGAGCAATCGCGCCTGAATATCGTGCAACGCCCGGAGCACGTCGTCGGTGACTCGTTCGGCTGCCGCGCGCATGATCAGGTCCTCGAGTGCGTGCCGGACGGCATAGACTTCGCGGAGACTGGTCGCATCGAGCGCGGCGACTGCTGCTTCCTTGTGCGGCGTGACGACGACAAACCCCTCGCTCGCCAGCCGCTTCAGCGCGTTCGCGACCGTGATGCGGCTAACGCCGAGTTCAACCGAAAGTTGCGAGCCGACGAGTTTTGTCCCCGGCACAAGGGCGCCACGGGTGATCGCCTCGCGGAGGCGCTGGTAGGTCTGCTCCTCAAGTGTGCGGTGGCCGACAAGAGGCGCGAGCCGCGTATGTGTACCATCCATTGCAACCTCGTGCATGCGAATCCGAACCAGCATTGCATGCAGTGTGCAATAGTGCAGTGCGCGTGTCGAGTCGGTCGAACCCCAAGTCTTGTGATCCAGTAATTCTGTCATCCCGCTGCGGGAAGCCGCGTCTCCACGGACGATTGGTCCCCGGTCTCGCCTTGCTGGTCCGTGCGACTGGCAGGGGCGCGTTTCCCGCCGGTGATGCGGGCGTCGTCGCCAAACACTGTCTGTGATAATACGGGTCGCCTCACGAAACGGAAAAATCGCACATGAAGGGCGCAACGCCGGGCGGCGCGATGGATGGAACACGGCGGACTATTCCGCTGCGCAATACGCAAGATGGCCGCGCAGTTTCCGGAAGGATCGCTACGGACATATGGCAACACCTGCCATTTGTGGGGTAGGGAATCATTCTCTTACGTAATTGTCGGTTAAGAAACCTTATGCGTCTTGCTGTTTCTTCGTGATAGAGCGGTCAGTTTGGCTCTTCCCATGCCCCATGCAGCGGTTCCCACCGGGCGCGATCCGAGACCGTCCCGGCAAGAATCGGATCGAGGAACGTTGCCGTGACCGCGAAACCGGTACGGAGATCGGGATCGATCCCGACCTCGCGTGCCAGTCGGCGATACGCAGGCCCCCAATTGGCGGGAGGCAGGGGAAGCGCAGCGGGGAGCGGGTGCGTGCCGCGTTGCGCGAAGGTGGCACGCAGTGCTCCTTGAATGCGGTCGGCCTCGAAAGCGATCGCGGACCGGATCAGGACGAGATCGATCAGATCCTTCACCCGGCTGCTCCGGCGGTCGCCGGCATACATGCGCGTGTAGGCATGCACCTTCTCGGCGACGTGCTGTTCGATCGGCACTGCCGGTACCGCGATCGGGTCGATCGCCGCGAAGCGGAGCAGGTCCGGCCCCTGCAGCACCTCAGGCACCGTCGTAAGAGAGTCAGCGAAGCCGATATCGACGATCACATCCTCGAACGGGCGCCCATCGAGTGCGGCCGCGACGTGGTAGCGCACCGCCGCGCCTTCGAGCGCCGCATCCAGCCTGCCTGTCCGTTCGATGGCAAAGGTGAAATAGTCGCCGAGGTCGACCGCCTGCGCCGCGAGCAGGTCGGTGGTCGCCGCCTCTTCGTCGTCGTCGCGCGTGAGGTCCATGTCCTTCGTCGTGCGCGATCGCCCACCGAGCCGCAGATCGAGCGCCAAGGCGCCCTTGAGGAGCCACCGGTCGGGGGCGACGACGAGAAGCCGGGCGAGGAGGCGCTCGAAGACCACGAGTTTGCGTAGCCGCACGATCGGGAGGTCTGCCTCGCGCGCCATCGTGAGGAGCCGCCGTTCGAGGGCGGTGCGGAACGCGCCCGGCGTGGCGTACTTCATCGTCGCATTGCACCGAGCGCGTCGGCGATGAGCCGGGCGACCCGCCGATTCCGCTGATTGGCGTGCTGCAGAAGCTGCTGCGTGGTGGTGAGGCCCCGTTCGACCGCTTGGATCGCCGCTTTCTCGATCTGCTCGGGCGCCGTGCCCCCCTCTGCCACGTCGACGATTGTCCGCGCCGCTGCGGTGAGGCGCACGCTGTCGCGGACAGTGACATCGACCGGTGGCAGCGGCCGGGTCGTGGTGTGGATAATCACGCCCGGCAGGGACGGGAGGTGGCGTTTCGCGCGCGAGACGGTAATGTGGACCGCATCGGGGATGACGTCGCTCAGTCCGAGCAGATCGAGGGCGCTCTCATGCGAGACGACCGCCACATCCTTGCCGACAGCAAGCCACGCGGCGACGACCTCCTCACGCGGCGAGGAGGGATAGTCACGCAGCCGATACAGACCGCGGCGGAGGCGGAGGAAGCGACCATGCTGCGTATGGTACGTGAGCAGATCCCACGCAAATCCGCAGATGCGGGCCTGCGCGGCGGTGAAGTAGCCGCGCTGTCCCGCGGCGATCGCGAAGAGGCAGGCGTTGTCCGGCTTGTTGCGATGCGTGTCACCCATACCTCGGATTATATCAAAGGTATAGGTGACATGCAATCATTAGTCATCAGCCCCCTTTATTCGTGGTATCACATCCTGTGTTGTGGAGTAGATCATGGGATATGTCTAACTCACCGCAAGGTCTATGGGACCTTGCGGCATTCACGAATCGTTCTGGGCACTTCGGGGTGCGATCATCTCCCAATCCTGCCAGGCACCCGTGTTAACCATACTTTGGGCCAGCAATGCGACTCGCGTGGCCGTCAGCACCTCATGAGTGCGGATTATCGGCGCCGAGTCCGTCGCAATGGCGATGAAGAAGTCCTCGACCACGGAGCGGGCCGCTGGCAGCGGGATGAGGCGGGGCGCTGTGTGATGCGTGGCCACGGTCAATTCATTGCGCGCCCACCGTACATCCGCCGTCCCCTCCGTGCCGGTCAGCAGCAGCCGATAATCGCCGTGGTACGGCGCAGCCTCGGGGCTGTGCCAGTGGACCTCAATCGTCGCCAATAGGCCCGCCTCCGTCCGGAGATGCACCTGCCCGTAGTCCGCAAAGCCCGGCAGATCGCGGTTCGCGAGGTTACCGTCCAATCCCTGCACCTGTCCCGTGCGCGCACCACTCAGCCAGAGGAGCAGGTCAATGTCGTGGATCGCCAGGTCGTTGAGAATGCCGCCATACTGAGGGGGGTCGAACATCCACGCGGGCCGGGTGCGGCGGCGGAGCCGGTGCGGACCGGACGCCGCCGCGAGCGCGAGCCTCCCCAACGCACCCGCCGCGTGGAGATTGGAGAGCGCGAGCGTCGGCGCCCAGAGCCGCTTCTCGAACATCACCGACAGCATCCGGTCGCCGCTTCGCCACGTTTCTTCGATGGCCGTTAAATCCTCAAGCGTCGTGCAGAGCGGTTTATCCACAACGACATGCGCGCCCGCCGCGAGGCCAGCCCGGACAATCGCCGCCCGCTCACTGTTCACCGCCGCGACACCGACGACATCCAGTCGCTCCGTCGCGAGCATCTCGCGGTAATCGGTGTAGTGCCGCGTCGCGGGGTCGCACTGACCCAGAAAGTGCTCGCGCGATGCTGGGTCGTCCTCCGCGAGCGCGACGAGCGTCACGAGGTCGGGCCGACGGTGCACAGTTTCAAACAGATAGCCGATGTGCGGGTGGCGCACACCGGCGATACCAAGACGGAGCGCCATGACGTCTTTCCTCCCCGCGACCCGCTCCGGGAGGAGCGCGACCCCGGCAAACGCTCGCGCTACCCGCGCGCCTGATCTAACTGCACGACCTGCCCAGTGCGGTCAGCCTCCTCAATCGCGAGAATCACCGCCAGCGTGGTCAGCCCGTCGGTGCCGGTGACGGACGGGTCGCGCCCTTCGCGAAGTGCGGCAAGGATGTCCCGCCATTGCCGGAGGTGGCCGAGAACCCCGATCGCGGCGGGGTCCGATCGGCCGCTGCCGACCGCTTCGCTCGGTGGTGGTGGCGGCACGCCGGGAACGTCCCAGCGCGCAACCGCCGTATCGTGGATGGCGACCTGGCCGCGCGTGAAAAAGAGATTGAGTTCCGCTGGCAGGCCCGGAGGGGCAGCAGTCGTTGCGGCGATCACCCCGAGCGCACCGCTCACGAAGCGGATCGCTGCGACGCCCGTGTCCGCCGCCTCGGCATAGCCCGCGCGGGTCGCTGCGAAGCCGGTCACGCTCTCTACAGGGCCGAGGAACCACCGCAACAGGTCAACGGCATGGATCGCCTGATTGGGGAGCACGCCACCGTCCAGCGCGCACGAGCCGCGCCACGGCGCGCTGTCGTAGTAGTGCCGATCACGATACCAGCGCACGAGCGCCTCGCCGAGTACCGGCGTACCGAGCGTCCCCGCGTCGAGCAGCGCTTTCAGAGAGCGGTTCTGGGGCTCGTGACGGCTCTGCGACATCACCGCAAGCAGCCGCCCGCCCGCACGGGCCTCGGTCACGACCCGCTCCCCATCCGCGAGCGAGAGTGCGAGGGGCTTCTCCACGACGACATGCTTCCCGGCCGCGAGCGCATCGAGCGCCTGTTTCGCGTGGTGGCCGTTCGGTGTGCAAATTGCCACCACCGCGATGTCATCACGGCGGAGCAGGGCGCGATAGTCAGTGTGCCACGCGACACGCGGGAAACGCGCCGCGACCGCCTCGTCGCGATGCCGCCGGGCCACGGCCACGACCCGCGCCTCCGGACACTGTTCGAGCGCCGCCGCATGCACTTGGCCGATGCTCCCGAACCCCACGATGCCGACACCGATCCGGCATTCTCGCTCCCCCGCCCTGTCGAACTCACGCATCGTGCAGCGACCCATCGGGAGCGGCGAGTTCGTCCAGCAGCGCGCATGCCGTCGCGACGAGCGCCTCGCCCGCCTCGGGGGCGAAGCAGGCGGGATAGCCGTAGTAGCGATACGCCTCGGCAACTTCGTATCCATCCTCCGGGTAGGCGGATCGGTGGGGGATGTAGCCCGGTGTACCGTTCGCGTACGCCAGCGTCATCACGGCGTGTGGGGCGGCGTGCGCCTTGATCGCCAGCCCGAACTCGACGAACATTTCCCCCGGCAGCAGGACGAGCGAAACCTCACCCAGCGCGATCACCATCACCTCCGCCGAGACGACATCGGGGAGATTCCCGGCCCGGAGCGCCGCCGCCCACTCCTCTCCGACGCGGAATGGTCCTGTCTCTCCGGGGCCATTCCCAGCGCGCTCCAGACGCGCACGTTCCTGGCGCCATTGGCACACCAGTGCCTCCACCTCGGCGGGCGGTGCGGGCGGAAGGAGTGGCAGGTGAACCACGCGACGCATCGCCCGCACAGGCGCGGCCAAGATCGGGTGCGCCCCGACGGCGAGCGCCGTGTCATCGCGCGACGTCCGCTCCGCCGCCTGCGCCGCCGTTGCGGCGACCGTCCGGCCCAGGCGCTCCGCCTCGCCGTAGGTGCGCCATGTCGCACCGCGCCGCCGCATGCCATCCCACGCCGTGTGGCCGGTGTTGATCTGACCGCAGCAACCCGTCGCAAAGAGAGCGAATGCGCCGGGGTAGATCGCTTCGAGCGTGCGGACGGCATGGCCGGGGTAATCCCCCGTCGCCAGCAGATTGTCCGGGCCGAGCGTCACGGGATGGCACGCGTAGCCCGTGAGCAGCGCCGCGACCGTGCCGTCGGGCCGCTGAAAGCGCATGACCGGCACATCGGGGTCGATCACTCCGCCCGGCACCCGCCGGTTCTTCCCCACCGTCGGCTCCGTGCCGCATGCCCAGCGCATCACAACCGGCTCCGTTCGCCGCGCCGCCATGGCGACCGCACCCGCCGCTGTCTTGCACATCATGTCAAGGAAGGCAGGGTCGCCCGTGCCCAGCCATCGCCCGATGAGCGTGACGGGGCCGCCGTGCGTGTGCGTGCAGGTGACGCCAATTCGTTCGGCAGGAATGCCGGAGAGCATCGCCGCCCGCTCGCGAATCAGGTGGACGCTCGCGGCATCGAGGTCAATCAGATCGAGCGTGACCAGCGCCACCGCACGCCCGATCGCCCCATCATCCGTCCAGACGATCGCCCGCGCATACAGGTCGTCATGCACGCCGACCATCGGCGCGGTGCGCGCGATGAAACCCGACAACTCGCTGCCGACCGGGGGCGTGATGACGGCCTTCGCCGCGCCGAGATGGATTCCTATCGAGTGTCGGTCGTGGTTCAATCTCCGTCTCCTCTACGATAACGAGCGTCAGCGCCACGCCGCCTGAATCTTCTCCATCGCCACGGCGATGCTCTCCATGTCCTCCCGATCGCCCAGCAGCGCGTTCTGGTAGATCCAGAGCACTTGCTCACCGGCCTCGTCCGCCAGGGGGCACGGCGCGATGCCGGCGACACTATCGGGGCCGAAGAGGTCGTGCAGCGCGCGGTGGATCGCGGGGGATTGCGTGAGCGGCACGTACCCCGCACTGATGCATGGCACGCCTTCCGCGTGCATCGCGGCGATGAACGCGGCGCGCGGGTGGTTGCCGAACCTTGTCGCGTCGTACCGGATCGGGTAGAGATGCCGCGCGTGGCGGGTGACGCGACGGTCGGTTTCGAGCGGGCTGATGCCGGGGATTTCCGCTAGCGCCCCGTCGAGATACTGCGCGCTCGCCTCGCGCACCGGCATTTGTTCGGGCAACCGCTCCAGTTGCGCGAGGAGCACCGCACCCGCCCACTCGGTCATGCGAAAGTTCCAGCCGAGGATTTCGTGCTGGTACCACGCGCCTTCGCGCACGCGCCCCACGTTGTGCAGGGACCAGCAGAGATCGTTCAGGGCATCGTCGTCCGTCACGACGATGCCGCCCTCGCCCGCTGTCATGTTCTTGCTCATCTGGAAGCTGAAGGTGCCCGCGTTGCCGATTGCGCCCACACGGCGGCCCTGCCACTCCGCGCCCCATGCCTGCGCCGCATCCTCGAGGACGCGCAGCCCGTGCCGCTGGGCAACCACGACGACGCCGTCTAGGTCCGCCGGCTGGCCCCCGAAATGGACTGGGACGATTGCCTTCGTGCGCGGCGTCACCGCCGCCGCGATCTTCTCGGGATCAATGTTGCCGGTGCGCGGGTCAATATCAACGAAGACCGGTTTCGCGCCGAGCGAAAGGGCCGCGCTGGCGGTAGCGATGAAGGTATATGATGTGGTGATCACCTCGTCGCCCGGCCCGACTCCCAGCGCCCGGAGACCCATCTCGAGCGCCATCGTCCCGTTCGGGACGCAGACGCCGTACTTCGCACCCTGGAATGCCGCGAAACGGGCCGCGAAGGTCGTCACCTTGTCGCCGCTCAGTTCACCCCACTTTCCGGAATGGAGTACCTCGAGCAGCAGGCGCTCCTCGCACTCGTCCGCGACCGGCCACGCGGGGAACGGTGTGGTTCGCGTTGGCTGGCCTCCATCCACCGCGAGACGATCGGTGCGCACGCTCTGTCTATCCATCAGTCAACCCTCCTATACCCTCGTTCACGTTACCCACTATTCCCAATGACAACCGCGCTCACGACTGCGAGAGACGTGGGTCGAGCACCTCGCGCAGCCCCTCGCCGACGAAGTTGACGGTGAGGACCGTGAGCATGATCAACATCCCCGGATAGACGCCCTGCAACGGCGCGACGAAGATGTAATTCTGCGCACCCGAAAGCATCGAGCCCCAGCTCGCGTGCGGCGGCTGGATGCCGAGACCGAGATAGCTGAGGGCCGACTCGGTCAGGATGCCTGTCGCCACCGCCAGCGTCGCGACGACGATCACGGTCGGCAGCACATTCGGCAGGATGTGCCGGAGAATGCGCGCGTCCGTCAGGCCGCTGGCGCGCGCCGCGAGGATGTACTCTCGCTCGCGGATGGCGAGGCACTGGCTCCGCACCAGCCGCGCGGTCGCCATCCACTGGGTGAACCCGATAATGAGGATCGTGTTGAACAGGTTCGGCCCGAGAAAGGCAGCGGCGGCGAGCACGATGAAGAAGGTCGGCATCGCCAGCATCGTGTCCGTGAAGCGCATCAGCAGGCTGTCCGTCAGGCCGCCGAAGTACCCGGCGCTCATCCCGACGAGCAGGCCAAGCACCGTTGTGCAGAGCGCAACCAGCAACCCGACGAGCAGCGAGACGCGCCCGCCGACGGCGAGACGCGCGAGGATGTCCCGCCCCAGCGGGTCGCAGCCGAGCGGGTGGTGGGCGCTCGCGGGTTCGAGCGTGTTGCAACTCAGCGCGTTTGGATCAATACCGAACGCTCGCGAAATGATCGGCGGGCCGAACAGCGCGGCGAGGACGAGCAGGACGAGCAGGACGAGGCCGATCAGGCTGAGGCGGTTGGCGACGAAGCGCCCCCATCGTCGCCTCCACCGGGAGTGGCTGCGCCGGGAGACCAGGGCAGGTTGTGCGACCGTTGCCAGCGATGCCATGCGCTACGCCTCGAGTTTGATGCGCGGGTCAATCGCCGCGTAGGCGATGTCGGCCAGCAGGTTGCCGACGATGGTCAGGATGCCGGTGCAGACAACAAGCCCGAGGACGACCGGATAGTCGCGCCGCACGACCGACTCCCACGCGAGCCGCCCGATGCCCGGCCACGCGAAGACCGTCTCAATCAGGACCGAGCCGCCAATCAGCGCGGGCAGCCGCAGCCCGATCAGCGTTACGAGCGGAAGGAGCGCGTTCTTCAGCGCGTGCCGGATAAGGACAGCCCGCTCCCGTAATCCCTTGGCGCGCGCCGTCCGCACGTAGTCCTCGGTTAGCACCTCGCTCATGCTCGACCGGACGAAGCGGGTCAGCGCCGCCGTCCCTTCGAGGCCGAGGACGAGCGCTGGCAGCGCGAGGTGCCGGAGCAGATCGAGCGGGGCGGACGATACCGGCTGTCCCACCGTCCGCATCCCCTGCACGGGGAACCAATGCAGCTTGACGCTGAAGAGGATGATCGCCACGATCGCCGCCCAGAACGCGGGGATCGAGACGCCGAAGAAGGCGAAGATGGTCATCGCGTAGTCGAAGAACGAGTTACGATGCAGGCTGGTGAGGACGCCGAGCGGAACGGCGATCACAATCGCGAGCAGCAGCGCGCTGCCGGTCAGCAGAACCGTCGCCAGTAGCCGGTCCGCGATCTTGGCGCGCACGCTCTCGCCATCAATGAACGACCGGCCGAAGTCGAGCCGGACGAGGCGCCAGAGCCAGTCCCCGAACTGGACATACAACGGGCGGTCGAGGCCGAGTTGCTTGTGCAGCGCGACGAGGTCCTGCGCATTGACCGATTGCAGGTCCACGACGCCCGTCGCGCCCGGCGTCAGGTGGACGAGCGCGAACGAGAGTACGCATAGGATCAGCAGTTGGGGCACGAGTTGCACCCCGCGCCGCAGCAGATAGCGATTCACCGGCGTCCTCCCATAGCCGTCAGGACTTCGCGCGCCAGCGGTTCATGAAGAAGCCGGGACCGATGCTGGAGAGGCCGCCCTTGCCCGTCTCGTCGAGCGTCAGGCCCGGCTTCGCGATGAGCTGATAGGCCGGGTGCGCGATCGGGATCAGCGGCAGATCATCGTAGAGCGTCTGCTGGATTTGCCGCACGATCGCCACCCGGCGCGGAACGTCCGTGGTGGCGAATGCGGTGGACAGCGCGCTGTCCACCGCGTCGTTCTTGTAGTGAAAGACGTTCCGCGTCCCGCCATCCTTCAGCGTCTTCTCCGTGCTGTGGAAGAGCAGGTTCAGGCCGACGATCGGGTCCGAGGTGAGCGGCCAGCCGACAGTGGCCATGTCGTACGTGCCGGAGAGCGTGTCCGTCAGCCGGGCCAACTCGACCGTCTCGATCGCGACGTCAACACCAAGCGGCTTCCAACTCGCCTGCGCGATCGCGGCGATATTCTGCCACGACTGCTCCGCCCACGCCTGATAGCGTAGTTTCAGGGGCTGACCAGCCTTCTCGCGGATGCCCGAGGCGTTCAGCGTCCACCCCGCCCCGTCGAGCAGCGCGCCGGCGGCTTTCGCGTCCATGGTGATCGGCGCGAGCGTGTCGCTGTGGTACTGCCCGTACGCGAGTGAGACGACCGTGTCGGCCAGCACGCCGTCGGTGTACTGCACCTGCTGGATACGCGGGCGGTCCAGCGCCAACTGGAGCGCCCTACGGACCTTCACGTCCTGCAGGATCGGATTTTGCAAGTCGAGATTGATCCCATGGACGCTCCCTGCGAGACCACGGAAGACGGGATAATTCTGCGCCTTCAGATTCTGCATCGTCGTCGGCACGTAGGAGACGACATCGAGTTCACCGGCGAGCAGGCCCGCTTGCTGCGCCGACGCCTCGGGTGCGTCCCGGAGGATAATGCGGCTCGTGTAGGGCAATTGCCCCCAGTAATCCGGGTTGTACTCCAGCGTGATGAAGCTCGTCTGCCGCTCCTTGACCTTGTATGGGCCGGTGCCAATCGGCGCCTTGCTGAACTGGTCATCGTAGACCTTGCCATCAAGGAGGTGTATCGGGAGGATCGGCAACTGCTCCGCGAGGACGGTCAGGAGCGGGCTGTAGGGCTTGTTCAGCGTGATCACCACCGTGCCGTCGTTCGGCGTCTCGACCGACTTGAGGTAGGTCTGAAGAGTCGGTTGCGCGGGCGACTTGCTGTCACTGGCGACCGCCGCATCGAGCGTGAATTTGACATCCTTCGCGGTGAGCGGCTGGCCATCATGCCACTTCACACCGGGGCGCAGGGTAAACGTGAACATCAACTGGTCGCCGCTCACGTCCCACCTGGTCGCGAGGCCGGGCAGGATACCGAAATCAGGCGCGAACTTCGTCAGCCCCTCGTTGATGTGGTACGAAACCGCCAGGGCGCTCGTGAAGCGCGCCGCGAATGGGTGGAGCGTCGTCAGCTCGCTCATGCGCGATGCGTAGATGATCTGCCCGGTCGGCGTCACCTTCTCCGCCGCGACGGTGGACGCAGCGCCGCCGACCTGCACCGCCGATGGGGCGGCGGCGGTTGGCCCGGCACCGGAGGCGGGCTTTGTACTCGCACTGCCCGCCGCAGGCGATGCGACGGCGGGCGTACCGGCGACGCCGGTGGTCGAGGTGGGTGATGTTCCCCCGCCGCCACAGGCGGCGAGCAGCGCATCAACAGCGGCAGCGGAAACACCCACGGCGACGATCCGCTTCACGAAGGCGCGCCGTGACATGACCGCACGGGCCATCACGGAGTCCGATGACGAGGGGCTGAATCCCGATTCCGACGTACTTCCCATAATGCGCCTCCCTTTCGATACTCTCACCCACGCGCGGGTGTCACGGTACGTTCACGAACCCAGTTGGAACGGAGAAATCCGCCGGGGAAATCACCCCGGCAAGGGTTGCTGTCTTCGTGCTGGCGAGCAGTTCTCCCGCGCGTTGCAGCATGAGCGCCGCTGCTCCGAGCGACGGCGCTGTCTCCTTCGCCTCGCTCGCCACAACGCGCACCACCCGACGCGGTACCGGTAATGCGTGCGCGTCGAGCGCGCGCTCGATAGGCGCGATCAGGCGGCGATCCCACTGCGCGAGCGGGCCACCGAGGACAATGAGGGAGGGATTCAGCATATTCACAAGGTTCGCAACCGCGATGCCCAGCCAGTAGGCGGCGTGCGCGATCAGATCACATGCGAGCGCATCGCCGTGATCGGCCGCTGCGCCAATCGCCGTAACCATCGCTCCATCGGCGCGCTCCGTATCCTCGACGGTTACCGTACTTGCGCGGCCGTCCGCCAACGCGCCCCGCAATCGGGCGCGCATTGCCCCTGTCGCGATGAATGCTTCCAGGCAACCGGACCGTCCGCAGACGCACGGTGGCCCCGACGGGTCGAGGACTATGTGGCCGAATTCGCCCGCCGTGTGGGTCGGCCCCAGATAGATCGTATTGCCGAGCACCACGGCCCCTGCGACCCCTTGGCCGAGATAGAGATAGAGCAGATCATCGTGCTTCTCGCGCCCGCAGTACCAGAGTTCGCCTAACCCGGCGGCCTTGCCGCGGTCCGTGACGATCACCGGCACATCGAGCCGCCTGGCGAGCAGCGCCTGCAACGGCACATCGCGCCAGCCGAGGCGCGCCATGCAATCAACGGTCTCTTCGGCCACATTCACCACACCGGGAACCGCGACGCCGCATCCGAGCAACGCCCGCCGGTCCCGACCGAGCAGGAGCGCGTCAATCGCATCAACAAGCGCCGCGAGCAGCACGTCAACATTCCCCGTGTCGGCGATCAGCTCGCGCGAGGTCAACCGCTCCCCGTCCAGCGTGACGAGCATGAGCCGACACACACCCACATCAATTTCGACACCGACGACGAGCCTGCCCATGCCACCGAGCCGGAGGAGGATCGGCTTCCGCCCGACCGCCGCCGCGCCGACACCGACTTCCTGCACCACGCCATCAGCAATTAATTCCGCGACGGTGGCGGAGATTGTCGGCTTGCTGAGATGCATGGCGATCGCGAGTTCAGTCCGCGAGAGTGTGCCTCGCGCCAACAGCAACTCGATGACGCGCCTACGGGGGTTGATCAGACCATAAGGAGCGCTCATGTTCGAGAGTCACGGTCGAGGATAGCATCCTCGACCCCAACCACTACGCATCGTTCGTCTCGCGCGAGGCCGGCGTTGGCACGGCACATTGCACATCCATCCTTTCACCGCCCCAATTGCGCTCTGACTCCGTGCCGCTTTCTTGTCCGGTCTCGCGTTAGTTCGGAAATGTAACGAATGCATGCAGACGTGTCAAGCCACGCCGCGCGCCGAAAACTCTCCGAGAGCGGACATGCGTATTGCCTCATGGATAAATCTTACTCCTGCAGGGTCGTTGCCTCACCAATGTTTCTTACTCTGGCTAGCCGCCAGAGCGCGTCCTGTCCCGCCTCGATCTCCCGCCGGATTGCCGCCGGATTG
>JAABUJ010000973.1_pt1 | contig 47187 bp, 50 predicted proteins | sample 5559131 | NCBI WGS metagenome assembly JAABUJ01 (sample SAMN10711875, study PRJNA513366) | rock metagenome | isolation source: Antarctica rocks | place: Antarctica: Victoria Land, Mt New Zealand nord | collected 2016-01-07
CCCTCCCACCTGAGGCTGCCAAGAAAACATAATAACCCCAGCTCAAGTACGAAGGCATAAGCCTAGGGCACGACTAGTCTTCATTCCATGAGGAAGAGAGAGTAGACATGTGCACCGTTCTCCGCTTCTCCTCCTGCCTCTGCGGTCTCAGTGTTGGGCTTTCAAGTAGTATACAGTGCTTGTCCCAGCCCAGATTCACAATGGTAACCTTCTATGAACAACAATAACGGGCTTTGAGGGGAGCCCAAATGATAGGCTAATTTCTTCTCCGTACACATGACCCGGAGATGGTTTTCTTTAGTCATTATGTCTTCTGGTACAAGGGCTGATTGGAATTCTCACTGCTCGAAGACGGCCTTTCTCATATCACACCCAGCCATACACCGTACTAGCTTTGGCCATCTTAATCTTGTGGGGATCATGAATCCTGACTCCTCAAAACCTCGAGCACAACCCGCGCGACGCCCTGCCCCTCTTTACCAGCAGCAAATACTTCCCTTGCTTCGCCACCCATAGAAGCAACTAGTTGCAAGAACTCATCCACACCACCTCCAACGCCGAAGTACATCTTCTTTGCTGCTATCAAGGCTCTGCTGTTGCTCCTTCCTGAACCAATGTACATGAGGAGGTGCATGAGCAAGGTGGTGAATGGACGTAAGGTAGTCGGGGAGTAGATAGTTTCGCTAGCGAGGATGAGGGTGTAGCTGTCTTGAGGGCGGTAGTTTAGAAGGTGGAGGAAGTGCTCACTCCAGGCGCCGGATATGAAGTCAATGTGTATTTGGCGTTGTTGCATGTCGCCTAGAAAATCACCGAGCACTGTCGGCGTGATCTCCAAATCATCCTCAAAGGGGAAGCTGGACCTTCCTTTGATGGTCTTTGCCCAGGAGAGTAGAAAATTCGGAAGAGTAGCGAGACGGAGAACGTCGTAGTTATAGTCAGCTAAGGTAATGCGGGTGGGATGACGTGACTGTGAAGTAAGGCAGGCTTGGAAGAGGGCTATGGCGGGGAGTGCTGTGCCACAGCCGAGCTGTATCGACTTAGCTAAGCTGCAAACATGTGCTCAGTCATTGAGCCACACGTACTTCGATGTATTGTCTTTTTTGGTCTCCCTCCCCGTTTCCTCCTGCAGGGATCGCGGCGACATACTTTGCCAAGTCCACCGAACATTCCCAGGTCTTAAGGCCACCTTCGTAGACGTTGGCCTTGATGTCATCCTGGTCGATCCCGATGAGCAGTTGCTGGTCGTCTTGCGAGTCCTCTGCCATTAGCTGAGCCCGGATGTCGAAGAGCTCGCGGCGAGGTATGCTGATCTCGTTACCGGTACCTTGGCTAATGTGAACTGTGCTGTACGAGATCTTAGAGGGCAGCGTTGACATCTAATGGAGTATCATGATTAGCCAATCGATCCTAATACTATTCGTTATGGTTACTCTTGCAGGCTCTGCAAATGTGAGATAATACACACAAGCAAGACGAAAGAAGCGCAATAATGAGACACAACAGAAACGTAGCAAATACTGCGATAGAGATCGTTATTCAACGCCGCGTGTCCTGCAGTGGTTTGGTCCGCCAGTGCGGATTTAAGTCCAGTCCTCTATGATGAACTCGGAGCCTGGTGGGACCCGCTGACATGATCGAAGCTTATCACCCATTAGTAGGGACAAGATGCTGCGGGCATAGTCTCGTATGATTGTTACCATCGATCTAGAGAAAGTGTAAATGTAAGGTTTCTAAATAGAACCGGAGAGTTGTACTTTGTGTAAGGGTCCCAATAGCAGAGATGGTGTCGTGAGAATCTAAGAGAGAAGCTGATGCTTCAGTTACAAGCTGAGCGAGCTGAAATAACCCTTGCCTGGTTTATTGGCGTCAAGCACCTCGAGGATAGAGGGTTGTTGACATTCGCTTGACCCTGTTGTTTTTGGCCTGGCTAGGATCAAGAGTGACTCGTGAACTCGGGTTGGCTGTCGTATAGGCAGAAATGAGTGGTTGGGCAAGCTTTCATCAATCAGACGGTGCTGTGCTAGCTTTGTTGCGTTGAAGCCGCATTGGTCCATTAACATAGACAGGTAAAGGATGCTGAAAGGATATGCGCTTCACACCCGATGAGGCATGCTTTTCCAGCCTGCATGTATGCAATCAGAGAGTTGCGATGAGCCGATCACGCGAAGTGACGAGATGAGTGTAGGCTTATAGTATAAGTGAGATAGTGGAGGGTTATAGGGTCTTCGCAGACCACAGCTCAGCGTACGCGAGTCTGGTGTAGCCTCAGTGATTGCGTGCGTAAGCCTCTTCATTGAAAGGCCCCGCCACTGGCTTCATGACTAGCAAACACTATGCCGTGTGTATTCTTCGTTGCTGAAGTTGGCTGGCGCTTTAGTCGTAAGAATATTTCGCCCTGGTGTTGCAGAGATGGTTCAGACACTGTTGCTTTGATGCGCTGCGTATAACTCTTTTGATAGTATTGCTTCTTTATGAATAGGGAGAGGTAATGTACACTTAGGCCCCGCAAGCGACGGTGATCCTTGACGCCGCGCAACGATCACGCCAGAATGCGGTGTGGACGGGCACGCGTGGCCATCAAGCACAGCAGATTTTTCCATCGTAAGTGCGCACTGACCCAAAATTCTAGCACATCTGGTTAATGTCACACTTGATGCACGATCCAGGTCTCGATTCTTTCCATAAGTATTGTAGATGGTGGCATTAGACGTTTGCTGTGACTGCGTATTCGGCATGAGACCGAGGACAGCTCACATCTTCCAGAGGAGGGCAATTGATTAACAAATTAGAGTGAAGCAAGGTGAGTATAATGAATATGTATGTGATAGAGCTATAGAACGTCTCTGCGCACACTTAAAGGAATCCAACACTGAGAATGACTGAGGGCTTGCTTGATAATGAGTATGACCGCTGGTCCAACGGTAGCAAGGATGAAAAAGATGAATATCATTGGGCTGTTGCGCGATGAGTTGACGTAATGGAGTTGATCGAAGGTGAGAGTATCAGGTATGATCGATAAGACTTGTGCTGAGAGGAGTAGATACATGATGATGCAGATAATGGGTGACTTCGATGGTCGTCAAAGGACAGTGGTAAAGTATGGGAGAAAGACTAAAAGCGTCGGAGTGTTGGTACTGTTTAGTGTGCTCCTAGAGAGATGTAGGAAAGAAGAAATCTGGGGTGGGGATAGGAGTACTTATAGACGAGGATGACAGCCAGCTGCTTGCAGTGAATCCACTGCGGGGATGGCAAGATAGACAATTCAATGCAACAGGAAGCCCACGACACACGATGCCTGAAGTGGATTAGTGAGCTCAGGTCACCACCAGTAGCTCACTGTCAACTCTTTTCAGATCCCATTATCCAATGGATAACACCATGACCAAGAAGGCATAAACCTGCAACACGCGCAGCCTGTCGACCTTGTATGCCCTTGGCCTGCTCGCAGAAGTATGGTCCTTGAGGTTCGGCGTACTAGTCTGATCGAGTGATCATTTTGTACCAAACCGAGAAGAGATCCGGACCATAGTGCGCAAGCACGCATCCTTCAAACTGCCTTCTCCGCCAAGGATTATCTTGACTGTACCAGATGTATCCCTAGTAAAGGTGGGATACCTCAGCGTAAGTTTTCCGCGTATCACCTGGCCTGTCTGCCACACTCTTGCGGTCGAAAGTCCTGGGATCCGGCAGCCAAAGTAGAGCTTCTCAAATTGAGCGATCTCGGAGTTCCGTGGCGAATATTCCATTCCTGCTCTCAGGGATACGGAAATTCCAACCTTTAAGGCCAATCTCCAGGATGCCTTGGAGACAGTGCCAGCGTTGGCTTAGAAAAACCCAAAGCTGCTTCTAGTCTTTCTTGATTTTCCCCCTTATTTTTGGAATGATAATACGCACAGACAGAGACTTGAAATTCGAAACGCAAGAGCATGTGACATTGAACAGACAGCACACCTTTGATGAACAAGGAGATTTGAATCTACTTGCCATTTTCTCCAAAGTATGAAGTTGAGGTTCAATAAGCCGAGCTGTCGAAGGAGTCGTTTCTGGAGGTTCACCGTTCGGTACATTGAACTCTGTGCCATTGAAATCATTGTCAATATCATCTCCTGAAAAGCTAAAATTGAAAGTCTGTGACATTGTGACGTGCTGATAACCGGCCAAGGAGTGTGTCTCGCGAAAGAGATGTAAGATGGCTCGGATTATCTATCGGCCCCTTTAGGGGAACAACTCGCCACAAGCTGGGCACTTCAAAGTTTACCTAGCAGCAACTCCAAGATGCAATTGTACTTTTTTGCGCTTGGAGATTATCATGCAATGGAGCTTTACTACCATCGGATTTCGATGAAAATGTATGAACAAACCGCCAGTGTCTAAGCACAGCCATATGTACAGAAATCTATTGCCTCTCCCAAACGCCACATGACTGTTCGTGACCGAATAATGGCTGTGAATCATGTATGCCCATTGACCCCATTGGACATATTGATCTTTGGCCTCACCACAGCCTTCTCTAACGCCTGCAGCACATCCGCCCTGAGGTCATCGGCATCTTCGATGCCACAGCTTACCCGCACCAGATCGTCGAACACACCCGCAGCTTCCCTTTGCTCTTTTGGGATTCCCGCATGTGTCATACTACTCGGCACCTCCACCAAACTCTCGACCCCTCCCAGGCTCTCCGCGAGTGTGAAGATCTGCGTGCTTTGGCAGAAGCGCTCTGCAGCCTCCTTGCCACCCTTGATGCGGAAGCTGAGCATCCCACCGCCCATTCCATTTCGGTGCTGCTTAACCGCAATGTATCGATGTGGATGTGACTTCAGGCCAGGGTAGTTGACCGCGAAGACGTTCGGTGACGCTTCAAGAGCTTGAGCGACGGCAGTAGCATTCAATGTTACTTCTCGGGCACGTAAATGTAGAGTTTTCAAGCCCCGATGAGCGAGCCAGCAGTCGAATGCGGAAGGAACAGCACCAATGGCATTTTGCAAAAAGGTCAACCGGTCTTTGAGGGTTTCGGAGTTGAAAGCGGCAGCACCCATCAGAACGTCCTGTTCTGGGAATTAGCACCGGTGCTGTTTCATCCGAGAGTTAAGACCCACAGAGTGCCCATTGATATATTTCGTCACTGAGTGAACGACAATGTCTGCGCCATGGTCCAAGGGATTCTGAATATAGGGACTCAAGAAGGTATTGTCTACAACGACCATTACTCCGTGTGTATGGGCCACGCTAGCAACATTCCTGATGTCGACCAAGCTAAGCGTAGGGTTGCTAGGGCTTTCGATCCAGATCAATTTTGTTTCGTCTGGCCGTATCAGCTCGGCAATGTCGACTTCGAGGCTCGGCGAAAATGTAACCTGAACGCCATGCGCAGCTGCAACTTTGGTGAAATATCGGTGTGTACCGCCGTAGACGTCCGAGACGGAGACCACATGGGAGCCTTGGGCAAGGGATTGTAAAATTGTTGCAGTAGCTGCCGATCCGGATGAGAACGCTAAGGCATATCGTGCATTCTCGAGAGCGGCAACAGCCTTTTCGAAATTGTCCCTGCGCCGGCGGTCAGAGATCATTGCCAGTTGGTGTGAATAGCTAAGGTGAGCTCACCTATTTGGATTCGAGCTTCGGATGTACTCGTAGTCGCCCACTGGCTTCCCTACCGCTGTTTGTGCGTATGTAGTGGATAGTGAGATCTATCATCATCGTTAGATATGTAATTGCCGGAGCCTTGCCATAACTGGCTCACCGGTTCTATGACTGCTCCCGTAACCGGGTCATGAGGACTGCCGGCGTGAACTGCAAGGGTTCCGAACTTGTGCACTGGCGATGGGGCTCGAGGTGGGGTCTCGATGGGATGATCTAATTGAGTCATAGTGATTCCGCTGAGTTGAAGCACGACACAAACTCGGACTAGGAAAATTTCTGGGGCGGTTCGGTAATGTGAATACGTGCCGAGACGTCCTCGTTGTTGACCAACAAAGCCCACAATCTCCCTCAATAAAGTGAGTAGACAAGGGAAGATGAGAGGAATTCAGCACGTATATAGTAGAAGACGATAGTTCCGATTATCAATCCTAGGGAAAAGGGTTGGGGGGACTTGTAGACAGTAGTAAATGACGCCATCGTCCTCCCTTGCAACTTGATCGCTAATATCTTCAAGAAGACCGCTTACAAACCAGCACGCCACGCCAGCCACGCCATGGCTTATTACCTTATTCAGGCATTTCCGGTTCATGATCACCGTCTATGAAGTACGAAGGTAGCAATCATAACAGAGGTTATTGGGGAGTATGCAAAACCCTTTGTGAGTTGATCGTTGTTCAAGAAGTTCACTATAGAATTACAACGTAAATGCTCATAGACCTTACCACCACTCAATAAGACCAAGTCCACTGTGTGACATTGACGCCTAATTGCTTTAGTAGCTCTTACAACCATGCAAAAGGAATACATTTAGCTTACCGTGATGCTGTAAGGGCTTTTACGCCCGACGGCGGAGGCAGAGTCCCGATCTGCAGGCGCTGTTGGAGACTGATCGTTCCAATGCTCTTCCTCCACGCGAAAGCGCGCCGTCTGATATTTGTCGAAGAAAAGCTCATCGCTTTCAGTCCTCCAAACCCAGCATTGCTCTTGCACATTGCTATCAAACAAGCATCGTCAGTCAAGCCTAACACAGCTATTCGATAGATACTTTCTTGATCATGGGCTATGACTTACAAGCTGCAATTGTCGAACAACAGGTTTCGTGGGACGAAGATATCATGAAAGAACTCAAGATGAACTGAAGATAGTGCCATAAGCCGTAGAAGTACTCCTGGTTCGGACAAGCCCCGAACCTACTCTTCATGCCCTGCTCAGAGGCGCTGCTGATTTTACCAACAATAATCTCGCCTTTGAATGGGCGGAAGACCACAAGCCGGAACTCGACTACCTCGACGCCCGATCAGCTTTAGAACGGTGCAGTCGACAGAATCAGGGTCACTTGCCGTTCACATTAACGATGCCGGTACCATGGCCTATCAAACCCTCCGATGCCTTCAGAAGATCATACAAACAAATACAGAGGCCAATCTTCTGGATTACCTATGACTGAAATCAGTTGTCGGTAAGGAAGCAATGGCTTAGCGGTGCCGTCGCACTTTGTTTGCATATTTGGCGTTGATATTGTCCACAATAGCTTCCGCGCTTGGTTTCTGAAAATCCTCCGGGGAGATCTGGACAAGATCGGAGATCGTCGTCTGCAAGAAATCAATGATTGCTAGTGCAAACAACTCATGACTCCACCAGGGAAGCTTACTAGAATAAACATCACGGCGGTGACCCCTTATGACTCTCTGTTCGGGGCTTGACGAGGAATATGTAGGAAAACAAGTTCCGTCATAGTATACGTAAGGAACGGTGTCAAGTACGAGTATTAAAAAAGATGGGCAAGAGATTCAATGAAATCAAAACGTCTGTGTCCTCCAAGCTCTCAATACAAATGTACACCTTCAGAAAAACATTCTTCAACAAATTTTGGATAGCAGCGAAGAAGGTTTCTGATAACCGGAAAAGGGTATTTCCTCCCGAGACTTTCTCTCGTCACGTCGAGAAGCAGCGTCTAGTGCCTGGGACCTGCAGATGTTATGCCCTGCAATCGCCTTTCCCACTTATCAGTGCTTCAGATGGAACTAAGATACATATCTCTTAGTTACCGGCGTTTTCCAACCACAAATCCTTGAAAGCTTCCGAAATGAGTTCGCCAAACTTCAACTTCCCTCCTCCACCACCTCCGCCCCCGAAAGCGGCTCCCTCAAGCTACCCGGCGTACAGCCAGTCAAGCTATCTACAGAGCAATGGATCGGGAGGACGAGCTGGAAGACCTTCGAGGGGCAGAGGGCGGGGAGAGGGCTATAGTGGACCAAGAGGAGGCATGTTCAGAGGCCAAGGCAATCCCTCAAGTTTCGGCGCTGGACCACCCAGAGATGGCGGCTACCGTCCCCACCAGAATACTACGTATTCACAACATGTACATACGGATGCGTCGACTTCCTATCCTCTCCCCGAGTATCCTCGAGAACAACAGCCACAGTATCACCCTCAACAGAACGGATTTCCGCCGTACCCTCCGCAAGGAAATTACTCTCAGCAAGTTCCCTACGAGGTAGCACAACCACATATGAATCAGTTGTATAACTCTAGTCTATCGCCACAACCTTACGCGCATGGATATGGACCTCTGTCGTATGGGGCCCCACAGATACCTTTTCAAGCTCCACCAAATCAGCCGCCTATAATGGCCCCTCCAATTCGCATGGGATTTGAGAGTGGCCATTCACAAGGTTTTCAACCCGAGCCATACGGGGCACAAATTCATGGACAGCCTGAGGACGGGAGAAGAATGGGCCGAAATCCTCGCTATTATGATCACAGTCTACCTGGTGGCCAACGCAATCCTAATCATCAAAAGCAGAACAGAAATCCCTCCTCTAACCACGTCAATAACAATAGGTTACAGACTCCCAAGCGTGGCACAGCTATACCTTTGCATAGACCGGCAAACTCCTCAACCCGTCCTCAAGCTGCTCCCGCGGTGCCTAGCTTTGGGATTCCACTGCCCCTAAAACCACCGGCACCTAATGATCATGGGAAGACTTCAAGGAAGAAAAAGCGTAAACACAATCTGCTCGGTCTAACTCCCAAGGCCGATGTACATGAATCGAGCGAAGAGGAGGAGGACGCTGATGAGGAAGCCAATCTTGCCGCTGCGGCGGGAGCTGGCGGACGAGAAGAGAAGTGGTAAGTTACTTCAGCTTCGGCTAAGACTGGGTGCTAACATCAGCAACCCCTAGCCTGCAGTTCACGTATAGAGGTCAGACCGCTACACTGCAAAGCCCTGCCGACATTGCCGCCTGGATTGAGGAACGCAAAAAGCGGTTTCCAACTAGAGCGCGTGTCAAGGAAGCAGCGGAACACAAACGTGTTCTTCAAGAGGCGCAGAAGGCAGCAAAGGAAGCGTTCAAGCAAACCCAGGACAAGAGGAAAAATGAGTTGCGAGGGCGGAGACGGCAAGATAAACCTGAGGAAGACAAAAGGGAACGACCAAAGTTAGATCCTAAAGACGTCGCTCTGAAAGCCAAGCTAAAGGCGGAGAAATTGAGGAAACGGCTGGACAAAGAAGAAAAGAAGATAGCCAAGGCTGAAGCAAAAGCCGAGAAGGCGAGAGTCAAGACTGAAGCTGCAACGAAAGGCGCCAGCTTTCCCCAATCGATAGTCGCTGGCACTAAGCGGAAGCGAGGAGCCAGTGACGGAGGTGCAGAGTGCCTTAGTCACAACTCAGAGGAACCAGCAGTCAGTGTAAAGCACGACCTGCTTAACGGGAAGGGAGATGGAGAGCCCGATACGGAGACAACCGCATTCACCGAGCAGTCCCTCATTGATGGCGACGGACACGTCATGTCTTTGGAGGAAATGATCACCGCGGCTTCGACAAACATCTACGACCCGCAAAGGATGGAATCTCACCCCTTCGTGGCTGCGCCAAACAGTGTCCCTGCGCCTATGGAAACTTCCAGGATTGCGTGCAACACATCACTAAAAGAGGAGCTTTCACCGCTGGAAGACATGGTCGAATCCGATAGTGAATCGGACGATACGATGTCTATTTCTTCATCATCGCCTGAACCTTCTAGCGACGACGACGATACTTCTTCGAGTGGGTCCTCATCCGACGAAGGCGGGCCAGACGAAGCGCCATCCAAACGAGCCGGGCCGGAGCGAGTTCCGCCGCCGAAGCGTGAGAAGCCCAAATCAAGATGTACACAGTTCCTGAAGACTGGCTACTGCAAACGGGGAAACAGATGCAAGTTCCTTCACGAACTACCCGAGCGAGGTAGTTCTCGAGGTGGACCGGCTGATGGTAAGAAGGCGGCTATGAGAGGTAAAGACGGATCAAAACCGAAGAGGAAGAGCTTATACGAGCGGGTAAGGATTTCTGCTTCCGACTATGGACGCATAAGCTAATCGGCGTACTCCACAGCTCGTCGAGCAGGAAAAGGAGAAGGAGGACGAGCAGGTTCTGAGGGCCATCATTCAATTGGGACAGTCTGGCGTTCTCGATCCACCTTCGACGGTGGCAGAGCCTATAGCTACGCCTGCTGAGAAAAGCAGCTAAGGCGTTGCATTACTAGATGGCTGGATTGCTCGGTCGGCGTGCTCTGTGGTTTAGTAAGGTGTAACAGAAGAGCAGAATCGATTGACGAATCAACAGGGATCAGCCTCGGGAGCCTCGGGGCTTAAGGCGCTTGTGAATCTGGAGAGGCCATTTAGAGATATTCAACTCGCAGGTGCTCTAGGAGTTAGATCCTCAGTACTCGACTGCCCGTTGCAGCTGTATTTCGTGTCAAATGTCATCATTCAGTTCCATGCATGACCCATTCTACTGACCAGATAGCTTTAGTCAGTATATAGAAATGAAAGGGATGCGTCTGAGCACGTGTTATTTAGCATTCCGAACCAGAGATGAGGGAGGTTAAATTGATTAAGATAGTTGAGCGGACTCTGATAAACTTCTGCAAACCAGTTGTACTCAACGCACCCTTCGTTGATGGAAATCAGATCTGTGAGCAACTGCGCTTCTACTGGTATTTCAGATACAAGCTACCTGTAGGGCAAGGATGCTTACGTAAGAATCACTATACCGCACCCTACCTAAGGTATACCCTCCAAGGTAATCCAGCGCTGTTAACATTTTGTAAACTAAGTCACCAGGTAGGTATACTCCATGGGCTTTATCGAAGAGCATAAGGTATACCGCTATATTAGAATGTTTTTAGCTGCCGTGCATCATCATCATTCGTCCCTTCGCGAATCTGACTGGTTTCGTTGGAGTTCTTGATGGCTGAAGAACTTACTGTTCCTCGTGTACTGCGCTTTCCTTATTCATCACAATACGGACTGGCCCAAGTATGTAGCGTCGTCCTTGCCCCATTTGGCTTCCAGTCATGGCACAAAACAATGTTTTGTTTCCCTGCGACCTCTCTCTCTTCTCCACTCTCTCTCCGTGCTCATCTTTTTCCAACAACGTCTCTCGCTCATCCAAACATCTCATATACTTTCATTGCTCGACATAGCTAGCACCGCATCCATCAGCAAACATCTTATATATCCACTATCACCATCACAACCATCAAGATGCGTTTCACATTCACTCTCCTGATCGGCGCGCTCGCGTCCCTCGCCAGCGCCCAAAACGCGTTTAACATCCCCGAGGGCGGTCTCAGCATGACCGTCGGCGTTCCCACGACACTCAGCTGGGCGCCCACGACCCAGGGCACCGTCTCGCTCCTCCTGCGCTCCGGTCCCGACGTCAACCTGAACCCTGGCATCGTGATTGCCTGTGCGTCCCCGTTCTCTCTCTACTGTTCCTCATCACCTCCCCTTTCCATCTCCCCTTTCCATCTCCCCTTTCCATCTCCGCACCTCTCCTTCCCTCTCTTAACATCACCCTCATGCCACGTATGTTACTGATGAAGAGTAATCGAACAGCGGCCATCGCCAACAGCGGCACCTTCACCTACACGCCCGCGGCCGCTGACTGCGTCTTTGGCGTATGGTACACCGTCGAGATCCTCTCCGACCCAAACCCGAACATTTTCAACTTCTCGCCCCGCTTCGTCATCAACACCGGCTCCGCTGCGCCTACCTCCGCTCCGGCCTGGACTCCCACTCCGACCCCAACTCCCGCGCCGACCGTCGCGTATGCCGAGAATGTAAGTTTCCCTTCTCCTGAATTGTTTTGATTTTGACGTTTGCGTGAGATTGTGCGTGCGTTGTTGTTTTCCTGGAGACTGATGGTCGGAGCAGGTCAAAGTCGAAGCGCTGTTCCGCGCTTGAAGTCCCGGTGGAGGTGACTGAGCCTACTGAGGTTGCTGAGGAACCGATGGAGGCGGCTGGGAGGGCTGGGAATGTACTAGTGTCGGGGTTGGGGGCCGGGGCGGGCAGGGTGAAGGTTTGTGGTGGGGTTTTGATTCTGCTTGGATGTTTCTTTGTCATTGTGATGTAGTCTTGTCGAAGATGGAGTGAGACTATGACTACAGTAGTACATCGACAGTTTGGAGAAAGACGTTCGAACTGAAACACTTTAGTCAACGTGATGGCTTTGCAAAGTGTAACCGTGTAAGTGAACACCGCCGGCACGCCTGTACCAATAAGGTGTTGCGTACCCTTCACGCAAGATTGTCATTGGACCAGCAGCCACATGAACTGATCTTCACGACATCATGAATATACAAATCACAATCATTCGATTCTAAACCTCTTAAAGACTCAATACGTGCCCCTCCTGACAATCGAATCCGGATCCGGCTCCTTCTTCCCCTCCCGTAGAGTCCTCATCTTCTTCTCCTCCTCCTCGAAATTCTTCCTCTCATAATGTGCTATCAACTTATCCAGATTCGCGCCGCCCTGACCCGCGGGGACATTCCACGGCGAACCCGTATTGAAGAGCCTAATTTTCACACACGCCGTCAGCAATGCTTCTCCCTTCATCCACCCACCCTTCTAACCCATAAAAACGCCCATCCCTTCCCCTGGCCCTCCCAACCCAACCCCCCCCCAAACCAGAAAAAAGAAACCACTTACTCCGGAAACTTCAAATCAACATGCGCGCTGCCCCTCGAACTGTGGAACAGATTCCGATCATGCGCCGCCTGCTCGATCATCGCCGTATGCAGCGTATTGCGCGCGACCCAACGCTCCCGATAGTCACTGTAGCTGTTGATCAAGCGGGTGAAGAGGGGCTGCGCGGCCTCGTCGCGCGGGTCGTTGGAGGCGTGCGAGAACTTGTATACGGCGAAGGAGAGTGGGAGGAAGGCGAGGCTGATGTAGAATCCTTTCTGGAACCGGCTTTGTCAATTCAGGTTCGGGTGGGAGAGGTAGCAGGAAGGGTATTTTGGGGGGTGAGAGGGGACCGGGCGAGCTTACGCCGAGGGATTCGTGCACGGGTTCCGGGTGGTGGGCGTGTGTGGGAGCGCCGTGCTCGCCGGCGCTGGCGGCGTGCGAGCTGCTGCTTTCGTGGCGGAGGGATTGGCGACGGAGGGCTTGGCGAGCGGACCGCGCTGTGAGGCGTCGTGTGGCGAGCATCGTGTGTTTTGAGAGGGTGGGAGCGTCCAATTGTATAATGGACATGGGAGTGCATAGTCGACGGCTGGGTGGTTGAGGTGAGGTTGGCTTAGGCTGCTTAGTCATGCGGCGGAGCCAGTAGATGACGGGGAAGGGTTACCTTGGTGGTAAGTGGGACGTGCTCGTACTTGTACCGACCATGAAGAACAATTCGTATGAGTTTCCTGTGCATTGCTGGAACAACATTCGTATTGTTGAAACATTAGCCTACTCTGTTTTCCGTCTTTCCCAGTTGTATTTACTAGGTCAGCCCACGCAATTCCATCCTAACCCCACTCGCCTGCGGGAAGGGTAGGGTTGGAGATAGGGTGAGTGGACTTTCGTAAGTAGTCTTGAGGATCAATATTCCGAAGGCAGGGACGGCGAATAGGTGATGCTTAAGGTGAAGAGATGGGCTTATAGGAGGGCGAGGGCATTGGAACGCTGTGATTGAGTTTGATATATGATATGACTTGCTCGCTTGCTACGTTACAAGAAGGGAAAAGGATAGGGATAGGGAAGGCTTTCACTCGTTTGGGCTCATAAGATGGGAGAAAGCACTACGATCAGATTGCGGCAAAGGGTGAGAGCACGCTTGTGTACTATTAGCGAGGATAGACATTTTGTACTTTGAGCAAAGCGCTGCGATATTGTGACTGTATCCAGAGCCAAGCAGTCTTATGACACGTTGCCAATAGTCTTCCTCCAAATACTGCTAGCATGTCCACTACGCTGAGTCCATATTCAACAGCAACCAGCCACTTTGGTCTTCAGCGAATGTTCCTGCGGAGACGACTACTGATCCTCCCCTTGACTGGCGCCTTCGAACTCAAAGCTCATCTCCTGCATGAATTTCTCCCCGGCAGCGGCCATCTTCGTGTGTTTGGCAGCATCGAGACCTTCTCCGTTACCATCATCCGCTTCCCTCATCTCAGGATTGACCTCCTTCTTGGTCTTCCCGTTGCTGACCTCCCCCGCTTTTGGCGACTTCGGAGTTCTCTGGGCTTTGACAGCCTTGGGAGTGGTGGGGGTCTCAGGAGTGGCGGGGTTCTTGGCATTCTTTGGCATCCTGGCCTTCTTCTTCGGTGTTTCCTCACCATCAGCGCCATCTTCATTTCCACCATCGCCGGTACTCTTCTTGACCCTCTTCTTGGTTGGCGTGACAGGTACCAAACCTTCGGGGATCCCCCTTGCTCCGGCATCACCTCCGCTGGAAGCAAGAATCTCTTGCGCGCGAGCTCTATACTTGCGGAAACGGTGCTCGAAAGCCGCGGGAGTCTTTGTGCCGTCGAGGGCTGACATAGTTTTATAGTCAAGCTTCATGCCTGGGTTGGAGGCGATGAGGATTGGAATAAGTAAGTCTTCAGCCGATGCTGCAGGAGCCTTTGGGTCCGCCATGCTGAGGCTGAGGTAGTTGCTTATGTTAGTTGTGCGATACTGCAAGAACTTTGTAGAGGGAAGGTGAAGCGGTCGAGTGTTCAACGAACAATCGTCAGCGAGTTGTGTGGTGTATTTCCTCAGTTCGGTCAAGATCCAGGACACGAAACTGAAGGAACAGTGCCTTGAAGGGCAGGGTCGTAAAGTGCAAAAACTTACTTGTCAGTGTTGTAATTTAAACTTGATTCCAGCGCCTCTGGTTTGGTTCTGATGAGAAGCTGAGACAATCAAGGAGATGGTAGGGAATTTTCGTCAAAGTGAGGTTGCTACAGAGTGAACAACAGTTCGTCGAGTTGAAGCTGACGATTTGGTAGTGGAGAATATTCTGCAACGATCGTCCCTCAGACGCGTCCAACAGTATGTAGGCTTCACCGAGGATGTAACTCAACGTGCTGATGATGTTACTTCACTACTGAGCAATAAAAGCAAATGCATCGCTTACCTTAACCAGCCTTTCGTCGGAAGATATTCACTGGCGCGTTAATGCTAGAGTATCAAAACCCATTTTCTGGAACATTACAGAAGGAGTTGGAGCTGTCTAGACCTCTCGATGTTCTCCGACGTAATCTTTTCGGGTTTGAAATCGAATTGGCAGAGTATCTTCTTGGAGTGACTGAAGATCGACAACAGCATAATCCTGGAAACTGCCAACGTCTGAGCACCAGTTGAAATGACCACGGTTTTGTGGGTTTTGCAGGGTCACGATGCGATGATCCGACTGCTGCTTGATGAGCGGTACTGAAGTCGACAATGCTGCCTGATTCGGTCAGTATCAAACGGTTTTGAGGGGGTGATTGAGCCATATGTTGCGAACATTTACCTACAACCCATAACGCAACGTTTTCATAACGCCAAGTCTTCTGCGATGTTTCTCATCGTTGACCAGTGCAATTCTACATCCTGTTTCCAAAGCTTTGGTATCCCAGCGTCACCCCTGGTCATATCTACTCTGACCTGTTCGACCTTTCTTCTCGCCAGTTTTGCGAATCTAGTCCCTCTACCATGGCTCTTGTCCAGGTTACCCTCGACCTCCATCAGCAAACCCCATACAACAGTTCCGTAGTCCAGATGGTACACTTCCAGCCTGCCGACAGACCCCGCCCCACTCCCTGAAAGGGTCGAGATATGTATCACGAGCATAGCGAGAGTCCATTTGTGCACAACACGCACAGGATGGAAAGGTTGAGGAAAGAGAACGGGATCAATTTCGAAGTAAATTTTCAGCATTTCCGCAAACGCGGACACCCATCGTTGCGCGGCAATGAGGTTCACGGCTAACTGCTGGCGTAAGGAAGCATAAGGCTGGCGGAACACCGCGCAAACTTTTACGCATCGCATGAGCTTCATCCCGTGCTCAAGAGCAGCTATCGAAGAATTGCTGTCTGGGGAAGCTTTCGCGGTTTTGAGCAAGGCCTTTGCCTGGGATTCGATGCTGCGAAACTGCTCGTTGTTTGGAGGAACAACAGTGGATTGTAGGATGGTCCAAGCTGAACATTCGACGCAATCACAAGTGAAGAAGTATCGTTCTTGAAGCTCTTCTTGGCGCTGCCATGGGTTATCTGTAATATCCACGTACGAGATGAAAATTTCTTCATCTCTGCTAATCTTCCTTAGCGAAAAGATGTTGAGTGTGTTCCGGTCAAAAGATACAACAGCGTTTGGGTTGCAAGAGTGGTTCATCGTAGCTGCGAGAGGGTCAATACAAATCCCTATGGGATCGTACGTCGGAGTAACCAAGGTGAGGCTATTGATCAGGATCTGCAAAGATTCATTCAACGTTGGTGTTACGGTTCAATACGGACACAGTTTTATATCCTACTCACACGTCCAACAATCTCTTGCACGGTCAGTTCATCATGACTAGTCTCCGAGTACTCCTTCACCCCTTTGGCCATCACACATAGGTTCTCCCATCTCTCTCCATTCGCCTTCCGAAAAGAATCAAGATGCGACTGCAGCGCGGATAGTCCAGGATATGCTTTCAGAAGCCGAATAAACCGAATGGCTGCTCGAGCGACGGTGGGTAATATCCTGGGGTGGAGCTTTTCATAACGCTTACATTCATATTTGTGGTGGGCTTTCCACGATTGCACCTGGCAGGCCTATGGGCAAAGATGTCAGTTGACGGGCAGAACAGCATTCGAGAGGGCAGTCAAAACGGGCCAAGAAGGACAAAATGGAAATAAAAGGCAACAGTGTGCCGAAGTCTAGGCAAAGGACGGGTCGAGCAAACATTAAATCAGGGGATCTCTTGGAACTAGCATCCTCCCATACATGAAAGGAACCCTGAGTAAGAAGTTTTGGGACGTAGAATTGCTCTTCTGAGTATTTTAAGATCTTGATCGCACCTTACTGCAATACCGGACTGTATGACAGCCGGCACAGGTTGAAAGAACAGCATCTTTGGCTGTATCGTCTTGGCTTGCTACAGCATCCCTGGGGTTCCAGACAAAGCAATTGGAGCAAGTATCATCAAGCCTGGAAGTATCAGGAACAGCGATAGGTGGTTGATCGACGCTGAAGATGAGTTCGCCTGGCAAGATCTGGCTAGAAGTGAAGAGACCGTTTGCTCGATTCGCTGCATGCTTGACGTAAACATTATTAGTGCCAGGCTTGGATATTTCCATCATCTTGGTCTTCAGCAGCACATCGCGAGAACAATGTGTTATTCACAAAACTCAAACATCATTCTTACTAGTTCATTCCCACTGAGGTTTTGTGGGTTTTCAGTTAGCGTGGACCCTGCCGCTAGCCGGATCTGTCGCATTTCCAGTGGAAATGACGGCGTCCTCTCGGCTACCTTAGGCGACGGAAGTGCCGCCGCCGAGGGTCCTTTTCTGGAACCATTGTGACATTTGTGACTATCTTAGAGTGGTCCCCGCCGGAGAAGTAGGTACTGAGGACCTCCATGGGACACTGTATGATCCAGGGCGGGCGATTGCAGAGGACAGGGTAAGCATCCATACTGGAGCTGTGGGTGGTTGAGGATCTTTCCGCTGTTTTCAGGCGTTCCGTTTCTCCTAGCTACGGCGAGTTAGCTACTACATAACAAAATTCTTCGGCACCACAAGAAAGTTATAGCGTTTGAAGAGCGGGCCAAGGTGCTCGCAAAGGTCGCTATTGCCTTTCCGGTATAGCCCTGCAGGCGGTTATTGATATGGGTTTGCTACGGCGCTTGTTCTAGAGTGGACGGCTTGCACTCTGAACACCGTAGGGCAACTGTTGAAGCGTGGGGAAGAAGGAAAATGTTGTACACCCGGATTATTTTGAACTAGCACACAAGACAGGTTTATATGAATAGCTTCTCATAGTCACCGTATTTGAATATCCAGTACTGACTAGGGCAGAGGTATCGTGATGGTCAATATTTGACGGGTTGGAGGAGTTTGACAGGAAGGCAACTCGCAAAAGTCTCCGCCACCCTAAGACTTCCGCCTACCTACGGAATGACCCTTGATCATCACCACTATTCGTAGATACCGCCACTGTTAAGCCTAAAGAAATAACGGCCGAAGATTAAGTAATAGAGAACCCTCATTACTGAGCTCATGAGCCAGAAGTCGTATGCGTTATCACTATTGTTTCCGCCAAGAGAAGGCTTCTTGAAGGAAGGAATTATGGTCCCTTTGAACCGCTCCGAGGAATAAAAATATATATTGTAATAAGGGCAAACTTAATTATGATGGTCCCACTGGCGCAATGGTAGCGCGTTAGACTTCTATTGTACAACTTTGGTTTGACATCTAAAGGTTGTGGGTTCGAGTCCCACGTGGGATGAGTTTTTCTGCTTTTTTTTTGGTCCTTTCCTACGCATCCTGACTCATCAGCAGACATCTAGATGGAGTTCTTAAATTTCCAGTATTTGTATGTCTTTTCGGGACCCTTTCCGGAGCACTATCGGGACCACAGGTCCCGTCCAGCATACAGCTTGGAGCTATCTGGTACCACTCCACAGAACGGCACTTCATGTTGTAGAGACATGTGTGCAGCACCTGCGTGGAAGGCAAGAGCGTTCAGGGCAGTCAGTAAAGGTAAAAGAAGCCCAACTACGACTACAATCCTAGATCTACAGGTACCCCGTGTGTTGGCGTACCAACTTTTTTCTTCTCCAACCATTGATTATCAGCTTCCAACTAAATTGCCGCTCATACGGAACCAAATAATACTCTACTCGTACAACAGCCTTAGGTTAGTTGTCCTGTGGACCAAGTCCAGCATCAATATCACCCCTCGTGATCTCCCTCATGAGCGTACTAAGCCCTACTGCAGAAGTCGACACAGCCAGAGCGAGTCGCACTTGAGCGGGACGGGCAGGGCGTGCGCGTGGATAAAGTGGATGAGGTGGTGGAGATCAAGCACCGAGATTTGCCCAGCCCAGCTAGACATTTAATGATTTCTTGAAATCACCGTCCAAAGCAAGTACAGCTGGATGCTTGAGACGCTTCTGTTCCTAGCTAGGCAAACAAAACACCGCACTACTCAACGCCTTATAAACCCGATCCACCCACTCCAGCATCCAAAGGAGCCCTCCAACGCCGGTACATGCTGTGTTCCAACCCTATACAACCCCACCGACCCCCATTCACTTTACCCGTGGCGAAACATCAACGCTCCTCAGCGGCACCGCGTCCTCAGTCCGCAGCCACTCGCCGTTAAAAGCATTGATCAACCAATTATTAAGCCCTGTTTATCCCATCAGCACCAATCACTCTAATCGTCACCAATCACAAAAACTTACGATCATACACCATCCGATTGGCATTATGGAAGTAGATACTATGATCCGAGTCCGGAAAGACGTGGACATCGTAATTCTCCACCCCAGCCAGATCGAGCTTGTCAATGAGGGTGAGCGAGTTCTGCATGTGGACGTTGTCATCCGCGACGCCGTGCATGACGAGGAAGCGCACGTTGTCGCGAAGCGCCGTCATGTTGCTGATGCTGCTGTTGTCGTAGCCGGCGCCGTTGTGCTGCGGCATGTGCATGTAGCGCTCCGTGTAGACGGAGTCTGTGGGCTTCTTATAAGCCTTTGGGGTGCGGGAGTTGAACGAGTATGCAAAAAGCGGGAGCTTACCGTAAAATCTCCAGTCCGTTACAGGAGCCACTGCCATGCCGTATTGGAACGTGTTGCCGCCGTCTTGCTCCAGCGTTTTCAACGTCATGAAGCCGCCATAACTCCAGCCCCAGATCGCCATCCTGCTCGCGTCCACGTACTTCTTCTCGGCCCAGATTTTGGCCGTCTCGATTTGATCACGGGCCTCGTAGTAGCCTATATTGCCCCTGATGATGCATCGCGCCTCTCGCCCGATGAATCCTGTTCCTCGTCCGTCTACGGTGACGACGATATAGCCAAGGTTGGCGGCAACGTAGGCTTGGAAGTCGACCGTGAACTTCTTATCGACGGTTTGGGAGCCTGGCCCACCGTAGAGATGGAATAGGACGGGGTACTGCTTCTTGTCGTCGAAATGAGGCGGCCGACGTTCCACGACCTGCAGGGTGAAGCCGTCAATTGTAACATTCTGATAGATCTCGAGCGGCAGCTCGTGCTCAGCGGCGAGCTTAGCCAAAGCTGGATTCTCTTCGACTGTGTCTTGGTATGCGTCATCGTTGCTTGGTGTACTGATGACTTTCTGCCAGGGGATATCCGGCCCCTCGTACGTAAGCAAAGCATATCCGGCTTTATTCGAGAAGGTGGCCTCATAGTAGCCTTCCTTCTTCGTATCCGTGATCGATGTCAACCCGGATCCGTCAAACTTGACACTGTAGACGTGCCGTTGTATTGGGCTCTCTTTGGTCGCCACAAAGTAAACAAGGTTGTGGTTGAGATCCACAGCTGAAGGGGCCTTTACTACTTCCCATGGGCCGGAGGTGAGCAGAACGGGCTTGGAGGTGTCCAAGGGAGTGAAGTAGGCTAGATGATCATACCCTTCGTGGATGACTGTGTCGATGTAGCCATCATGTGGACGACCATTGCCAGGATCCCCAGGAATGTATGTCGTCTCCTCCGATACCTCAAACCATCCTCCATCAATGCCAGTAACGTCAGTTGTCCTAACGACTTTGCCCGTGCGTCTTGTAACATCGATCAACACCACCCTCAAAATATCGCTCTCACGGTTCGTCTCTTTCACCAAGACCTTGCCGGATTTGCCTGCCCAAACGACCTCCGTAATCAAGCGGTCTTCGTCTGGGAAGTCACTCTCAACGCCGACAGTAAACACTTCATCCTTGGCGACATCATAAAACTGAAGATTGACAGTAGGATTAGGTGCACCTGCCTTGGGATACTTGATCTCTCGGACTTCCGGGTAGTTCTCCTCCCCTGAAGCAGGCTTCTTCCCACTGGGTCGAGAGACGAAGTACTGGATTGGATACTCGGGCACCGCAGATTCATTAGTCCGCAAGAATGCAACGTAGTTGCCATCCTCAGCCCACCACGTGGCACTGTTGCCCTGGAACACCTCTTCCTCATAGACCCAGTCTGGTACGCCGTGGAACAATTCTGTGCCACCGTCGGTCGTGATCTGTTTCGCTATTTTGCTGGACAAGTTGCGCAAGAACAAGTTATTATTCCTCGTAAAGATGAGCGCATCGGATTGTGGTGACCACGAAGCCAACTGTACTCTGGCATCTGGATTCGCAGGATCTAATGCTTCCCCTGTTTGTGTTGCGACATCGAAAATCCAATATTTTCCGGTAAATGAATGACGCCAGTTGTGTTTTTCCTCAGACATTACCAACACCTTTTTTAGATTCAGGCTAGGCCACACTCTGCTCGGGTACACCAATCCTCCATTGACCTTGAAAGCGCCATCCTTCATCAAAGTCTGGCTCACGGTGGACGCGACCTTGCCACTCCGCTTTCGCACATCCTCCACCACCAAATAATCTTTACCATGCTGGTCTTTCTCCAGAAGCAAGCCATCCTCCCCATTTGCGCCTGCTATCCAAGATAACTCGTGTGATCGTGGTCGCCATTGACCGCCGAGCACCTGGTCCAGCGTAACTTTCTTGCCCGAGCCCCGTGAAACTGTCGCAGCTGGATCATGTGGAATGGCCGAGGAGTGTTTGTAGGTTTGCCGGGAAAGAAAAAAGAACAAGGCCAGCAGCCAGCCGCCCAGACATAATGCGCCAAGCATCCATATTATGCGCCGAAGGCCCCTTCCCGCGGGTTTTCCAGCTTTTGGATATTCTGCACCTTCCTCCATGTCAAAGCCGACCGTCTTGTCGCTATACGTCTGCTCAAAGCCGTTCGGTATTGGTTCCTGGAGGGATGGCTGTTTGAGGGCGCCATTGCCTGGTGCTCTGGCAGATTCGTGAAGTCGCTCGAAGACAAGGGAGGTTGTAGAAGCAGAAGTGACGGACTCTAGTGAATTTCGAGGATGTTCTCTAGGTGAAGATTCGTCTTGAGTCAGAGGCTTGACCTCATCCTCATCCAGGTATCTTTCCTTGGGCATCTTTGATGTTCGGGAGGAGTGCCGGCTTCAAGTCGGTGCTACGCCTGGGTTGTATGGGGAAGGTATTCGTGAGGACGTAAGAGCGAAAACTATTGCAAAAATGAACATTGCTATCATATAATGAAGGCGTTCTTAAAGGATGCATGAATTACTTTACGTTACAGATGGTGGACATGCAGGCGCAATCAGAACCCTGGAGTACCTAATTGGGTCTAGGTCTGCGCTGGGAAACGCTTAGTCATTTGCTAATCAACAACCACCGCTAACGTCAAGCCTTTGTTGACTGATACCGAAGCCGAGCCTATTGATAGCCCTATGCGGCCAAAATTCGACCCGAGTCTCTTGGAGCACACCTTAGGGGAGTTTGCAGGTTTGCAAAATGCCTGTCAACATGAGAGGAGCTAATGACAATGTATTCTGGATGTTACGTGCTAAAGTACATGGACATCCTTGATTACCTTTACTTACTCGAACCGAGATCCCGCACAATTCCCTGGATGCCGAACCCTTGTGACCGCTCACATGTTATTCCCCGGCGGCGTACTGACACCCATGAAAACGCCACCACCGTCGCCAAAGCCATTATGTTGCTGAGATTCATTGTTCCTGACTGGCGTGGTCGCCGGTATATCCATACCTGTAGGCCAGACTTGATTCGCATCGAGACTCGTGCCTTGGATGTAGGAATCCCACGCGTCCTGCAAGAATGTAATCATCAGCTATACGGCGATGTAAATGGATATGAACACCTCTTACCCAGTCGAAGTTCACAGGCGCTATGCCCATCATCTCGTTACCGGCGACCATTGCTGAGAATGAGCTGGGAGCCGAGGCCATGCTGTTGACGTTTTGCTCCATCTGGTACTGAGGTGTGGTGCCAGTAGGGGCTACCTCTCCTATATTGACAGTGCTAGATGTGGTTGCCGCATACATTCCATTGTACATGGCTGCTGTATTTGGTGACAGTCCACCGCTGAGCATTCCAAGCGTCATGGCCGCCGAGTGCTCTGGCTCTTCTTCTTCGGCCGCGGGTATAACTGGGGGCCTGTCCATAAGACTCGTGATACCAGGCGGCGCAAAGAAGGGTGGCTGGACCAGACGCTGATTGTTACAAGACTTGTGTATCATTGAGAGCATGACGGTGAGCATCTCCGACGCTTTGTAGGCTTCAATAGACTGGTCCTTGAGTTCCTTCCAGATATTCTTCGAGGCTTCCAGCGCTCGCGTCATCTCTCTTTTTCTCTCAAACCCCCAACAGAGGTCACTAGCCCTTTCGCTCCCAGCATTCTCTTGAGATCCATAGTAAAGCTCGAGGGAGACGATCATGGCTGCCAGGAGAAAGTCATGAGCTGTGAGTGAAGTCAACGCCCACTGCATACTGTGTAAACGACCGCCGGGGTGGGACTCGTAGTGAAGTGTTACTTGGTGATGTAGTAACTCCATTGACGCGTCAATACAAGTACGCCGTGAAGGTGCGTAACGCGGATTGCCCCGTGCGCGGTCTAAGAATTTCCGATGAAGAACACACTGTCCCTTATTGTAGAGGATAGAGAGGTTGAACCTTTGCATGACCAGAGCTGCAGGATCCATGGCCGATTCCTCCAGCGGCCTCAGTCTTAGATGTGCGGGTAAATGGGCTCGGACCTCTCGAAGAGTGGCATCAAGCTTCATGACTTCTTCGTACGAGCAGGAATTGAGCGAATGTGATCGCTCTACCGCTTGGCCGAATGCGAGAGCAAGCTCGGATTTCGCGATCATGTACGAGACAGGCGTGGGCGCGGATCTCGGCCTCGATGGCGGTAACTCCTTAGTATCCTCGTTGATCTCATCATCGTAGATATTGCGTGGTAGGACCGTGTCACAGTCTCCGGACCGGATCATACTCGGCAGCCCGATCTGAAAGGAGAAGAGCACATCGGCTTGCTGAACATAGCTCCAGACGCGGCGGCGCATCTCGCCCTGGAAAGGTGATATACTGGGGAAAGGTTCGGGGTCTCGATGATAGCCCATACGCATTGCCAAACGCACGATCATTCCCACGGCGACCCAGATGCCCATCTCTGCATCTTTGCTCTGAGACCATTCGCTGTGTAGATATAAGACTAGCGTCTCGATCGTTCCTTTGACCGGCTTAGTGAAGTCGGCAAGTATGAGACACTGTGATGTAAGCTTCCTAAAAGTGTTCGTAAGGTCGAGGACCTTGCCGCGGAACTCTGGAGGCTCGTCTCCGCCTCGCTGGTAGGAGAGCATAGCAAGCGTCAATACGCTGAAGAGTAATCCTACCCAGACTATGGATCCCTTGTCTGGTGCTCGCCAGAATTGTTCATACTGCAGCACGTCAGCTCCTGTTTGTGATTTACAAATATTTATGTCTGCCATGAGACTAGGTGTGCAGAATTTGATACGAGGACTCAAGACGAAAGTGTCTGACAGATCGATTCGAATAGGAAAGGGGGAGATATTATGCACAAGTCAAAGGCGAGAAAGGAAAATGTTCGACATGAAAGGAGATGGATGAGGCTTACCTCTTTGTAGAACGTCGACGAATGTAGGATATCTAGATGACAATAAGCCAGTCGTTTTATTGTTTTGATTTTTACAGCACTTACGGGCGGCCGGATCGTATGAGTTGAAGTAGCGTGACAGTAAGTGGTCGGTAGTGTTTCTTGAAGGTACAGCGGCCAGTATCTCAGATCTATCTGGAGGCTTCTGCCCTCCGAAAACGAAAGACGGACCGCGGATGTCTACGCCACTCTTCGACGAGTTGACCTTGCGGACCTGGTCCTCGAACTGTTTCTTGTGTTCACTAAAGTAATTCTTGACCTCTGCGATCTGGCCAGCGGTCAGTGTCGGGCTTGGATGTCAAGTATGAGGACTACCTACGTCACTGAGGATAGCGGCCCAGTGTGCCTCACCAACATACATGGATTTCTCGTTGTCAACCCTCAGAACGCCAAAGGATCGCGCGACTTGCTCGGTCTCACTTTCCCCACCTTCGCCTTCCTCTTTGATCATGTCATCATCTTCAGCATCTACGTCCCTCGGGTACTCGACAGAAGCGCTGCTGGCAGAAGTCGACAACGCTGCAGCGGCGGCGGCGGGACCGGCGGACTGGGCACCATTCGTCATTAAGGAAAGCACTAGGCCTTCTAAGCGGTCAATGCGATTTTGCATGTCATCAGGCGAGGTGGAATAGCCATGACTTGAGGAGTTTTTCTTGCGAGTGCCAGGAGCGGCGTATGTGCAGGAGGATGCATCTCCTTTCTTCACACAGTTCCCGCAAGGGTTCGTTCGGTTGCATTTTAGCCTGAAATACGTCAGCTATGAGGTAGTGATGAATAGCAGTCAAGTAGTCTATATCGTCCAACCATCTGATAGGAGACAGACTAAACTTGGAGATCACTTACTTTCTGTTCCTGCAAGGTGCACACGAGAGTGGCACCCTGTTACGCTTCCTCACAATTCGATACTGAGCATCAGGGGATTGTGCCCCGTTGCTGGACGAGGTCGTCGATGGTGGAGTTTGAGTCGGCATCCTGAGCAAGCCCGGCTCACGGATTTAGGTGGATGGAATTTAGTAGCCCACAGTGTCCGGAGATGATGGGCTCGAGCCAATGCGTGCAAAGCTGTAGGTCGGATTCAAAACCGAGACAATGCCCATTGGTATGACATGTGCCACTACTCTAGCTTAACGGCTGCTTCATGCGACAGGAGAGAAGCTAATCGATAAACCCCGAGGTCCGGTCTCGTGCAGACAGGGGCGGTATAGAGAGGCAATCACCCGTCGTCAAAGGTGATGGTCTCAGTCTACCAGCCCAGAAACGAGGAGAATCCTGGTCGATCGGGGGCTCTTTGCGTAGACAATGAAAGACCCCAACACAATGGCCCCAGCAATTTCAGACGAAGCTGGGTTCCGTAAAGACTTGGTTGGTAGACGCTCCCACTAGACTCAGTCTTCAGACTTTCTGAGCTAATAGTGCACTGCAGACGCAGACACAGGATCACCAATCGGCCAAAACGTCTGGTTCTCCGGTGTATAGCACGCGAGGGCAGCTGATGGATTTCGAGTCCTCGAACCACTACGTCCTTCCACCTTCCGTGTCAACCCAACTGTTATGTCAATCCAGTGTCTGTGACGTCCGCGTAGGTAACGTGCTCCTGCGCTGCAATGAGTCAAGGTAATCGCTTGAGATGTCGCGAGGTTGCAACTTGGGTTGAAGTCAGTGCTGTAGGGTGGACTGTCAGCATTTGCCACTACCAAAAGGCGCATCCAAACTTACACACCCTGACAGATCTCGCCTCCAAAGTTGTCTTGCAGATTCGAGTCTCTTCCCAGCTACCCGAATACTTTTGAGCGCGCCCCTCGGAGCACGCGGTGGATCGCTAAGCCCGATGGTAAGGCCGTGTACCGCGCAGAATCCTACGTTCCAGAGAAGAGCCGGCGACAAGGTATCACGAGATGCGATCTGTATCTATGCACTGACGTCGTGCTATCTGCAGTCGGTGGGCTTTGATGACTAACTTTACAAGAGTTCTGGCAACTTAGGATTTTTGAGTTCTCTAAGACGCATGACGGATCTGCAGCTAAGGAGCTCCCACAACCTTAACCCTGACTCATCTTTTCTATGCTTTCGTAAGCAGAGATTCAGCTCGTTCTTGCAAAACTAGAGCAAATCAGATTCTATGATACTGCAGCTAAATTATCATAACCCAGAGACTGCTGAAACGAGTCACAAAGAACAGAAGGGCATAAGGTACACATGTACACCAGAAGGAAGGGCTATCGGTTGCGCCACAGGCGGTGACTGCTCGTACGAGATACGCGGAATGGCCAGGAGCGATTGCTGACAAGTCTTACATATGCTGAGCACATCAAGTGTACGTGTAGAGGAGGGCTCTTCACTGGGCTGGAGGGTATATTGCTCATAAAGCTGCGATAAGGATAGAGCCGTTACACTCGTCTGCTTTTTGGGACTCGATCTCGCATGTGCTCTAAATACAAATTGAAAACAAAACAGGCACTCTGCCGTGTCGATGAGTCGCGCGATTAGGGCTCGCACATTTGTTGTACACTACGTGACCAGAACCTTTGCAGCTACACGGATGACTTGAGGTAGAAACTACAGCGAAGATCTGGCACTTCTCATGACTCAGTAACCACTCAGTAACCACTTTCAGGGTGACCTTGAGGACTCGTACATGCGTACACACCTATGAAACCTTCTACGACGAGAAGCTCTTGGTAAATGACGTCACGACCTCCTTAAGTTGTTCCTCCAACGCCTTGCTGAGCTGGCCTTCCTTGTCGATCGTCGCCAACATATCGCTTTCATTACTCCTCAAGTGGGCGAGGAAATCGGACTCCCACTGTAGGATCTTGTCGACGGGAACCTTGTCGAGATGGCCGTTGACACCGGCGTAGATCAGGGGAACCATTTCGTTGACGGCCATCGGCGAATACTGCTTTTGCTTGAGCAGCTCGGTCAAACGTTCGCCACGGCTCAAGGTCTGCTTGGTGGCAGCGTCAAGGTCAGAACCAAACTGAGCGAAAGCAGCAACCTCGCGATACTGTGCCAAGAAAAGCTTCAGGGACCCAGCAACTTGCTTCATCGCCTTGAGCTGCGCAGCGGAACCGACACGAGAGACGGACAAGCCGACGTTAATGGCGGGCCGAATACCCTTGTAGAACAACTCGGCTTCCAAGAAGATTTGACCATCGGTGATCGAGATGACATTAGTTGGGATGTAGGCCGAAACGTCACCACCCAGAGTTTCGATAATAGGCAGTGCTGTGAGTGAACCACCGCCATGTTTGTCGTTCAACTTAGCAGCCCGCTCAAGAAGACGAGAGTGAAGGTAGAAAACGCTGGCTTCCAGTCAGCATGAATGTCTTACTTGACAGCTTTCATCTACTCACTCTCCGGGGTATGCTTCACGCCCTGGAGGACGACGAAGTAAGAGCGACATTTGGCGGTAAGCCACAGCCTGCTTCGACAGATCGTCGAATACAATGAGGGCGTGCCTTCCATTGTCACGGAACCATTCGCCCATAGCACATCCAGTGAAAGGAGCAATGTATTGAAGTGGAGCTGCTTCTGAGGCAGTGGCGGCGACAATGATCGAGTACTTCATAGCATCATTCTCCTCCAAGGTCTTTACGAGTTGAGCAACGGTAGAGCGCTTCTGCCCAACCGCGACGTACACACAGTAAAGTTTCTTGGTCTCGTCGTTGGTGTTGTTCCACCTCTTCTGATTGAGCATGGCGTCAAGTGCCACGGCGGTCTTGCCAGTCTGACGATCACCGATGATCAATTCACGCTGCCCACGTCCGATCGGCACCATAGCATCGACGGACTTGAGTCCTGTCTGTACTGGTTGATTGACGGACCGACGGGGAAGAATTCCAGGCGCTTTAAGTTGTGCACGGTACCTCGCCGTGGCTTTGATGGGGCCCTTGCCATCGATGGGGTTGCCGAGGGCATCCACGACACGGCCAAGCATTTCTGGACCAACCGGAACATCGACCTGACAAGATGTCAGCGAGGGCTAGGGCACCATATGTTGCTTTGAAATTCAGACTTACAATCTCACCCGTACGCTTGACGGTTTCGCCTTCCTTGACCAAGCGATCCGAGCCGAAAAGCACAACACCAACCTGACCGGCCTCCAGGTTCATGCACATTCCTTTGACCCCAGACGCGAATCTACCCATGTCAGTAGCAAGATCAATGAAAGGTTCAAACTATATGTAGACTCACTCAACAAGCTCTTCCGCCTGGACGTTGTTCAGGCCGTGCACACGAGCAATTCCATCCCTACAGTGTAATCAACGTCAATTTTGCTCATGTGTATTTGATAACTCGATGATCCGGTGATTGTACACACCCGACCGAGAGAACACGTCCGGTTTCTGCAAGACCAGCCTCCTCCTGCACGCCACGAATCCTCTGCTCCAAGATAGAAGAAACTTCTGTTGGGGATGCTTTTGCATCTACAGCGTAACTCCGAGTTTGCTTGAATGCGACATTGTAGGTGGCGGTTGCGGTTGTCCGGGTCTGCAAGCCAGGCCAAGATTATCAGTAAAAAGGAGTATAGTTATCATGCGAAGTGCAATGTTCAAGCATTTTGACCCTCTCTACAGGGTACTCGCATCGAGATGATCGACTCATCTAAGCTCTTCTCGAGTACGAGGTTGTGATAAAGGACGTGGAGAAGATGCGAGGCTTACCGCGGCGACTCGGCCAGTGGCAGAAATTGCACCGACCGTGCGACTAGACTGCCGCAAAGCGTTCCTGAACATCGTGACCGCGGCTCAGAGACAATAAACGAAGGTCTCGGAGGGGATGGGCTGTGCAATTGTGAGAGCTAGAAGTTGGTGATGAGCTTCGACGAGAAAAATAAAGCTCTGTCGTTGGTTGTGAGGAGGTGGAACGGAACCGAAACGAAAAGGGCCAAGGGCCGGGTGCTCCAACTTGATTGGTCGAAACCACTTGCGCCAAGAAACCATTCAACAGGACGTCACCAAATGCATATTTGATAACATTGCCTAAAATTACCGTTCCGGAATATCTACCCTTCGAAGAACACTTCCACCTAGTGTTGATTGCTGTGCATAGCTCGAGCGCCGAAGGTTCAATACCTGGCACCAATCCAAAGCACTATACGGAGTACACAACTTGCACCATAGCAGTCGTCTTGACAACAGTCTCACATGAAACCTGATACCAGATGTAGAGGGTCTCATCACATCAAAGTCGAATAGCTCCGGCAAAACTTTGTACATTTACAGCACTGTTCATACACCCCCGCCCTCATTTCGCTGTACCGTTGCCGTTGGATCTGCTAGCATTGGCGGCTCCGTCTGAGCCCCGGTTGGCCTTCACCCTTGATGCTCTGTACTTGGCGACCTCCCGTTCTACTGCCTTGTCCAACCTGCCCTTCAACTCTGGCCGATAACCGAAGAAGAACAACACCTCCATCCAGACAAAGAAAGGTGCTAGGAAGACTGCCTGGACGAGATTATCGAGCAGCGCAGGCGCTCGCCCCTCGTATACTCCATGCCCGATGAATTGGGCCAGCCAGCTTGTGATATGGACACCCAACGCCCAGTAGTTGGCGGTCTCGCCATAGGTGGTTGTCAGATGGTTCGCAAATGCAGTGGCGCCCAGTAGCAGCGGAGCAAGAAGGCTTCCAGCAACCGGTTCCATCAGTATGTAGAGTGTTGAATACAATAACGCAGTGATTGTGCCAGCGTTCGGTGGCAGGTTCTTGATTGTGAGATAGGCGGGCAGCGGAACGAGTGGAGGGGTATTTGTGGCCTGTCCGATTATCTCATCAGCGCAGGTAGACCGTTGAGTGGTGTCTTACTACTCTTACAAGTAGGAAACTCGTGAGAAGAATCAATGGCACACATATGACATGGATGGCGATGTTGATCTACCCAAGTGTCGGCGATCAGTTATGACTTGGAGAGTATAACGCAAGGACTCCAGCAACGTTTCTGTCTTACAGGGTCATGATGGTATGAGCCGTACTGCCGATTGATCCTTTCGTTAGCGATGAGCCCTGAGATCTGGAGTAAGTGTGGAATAATCCCAGAACTCACAAAGAGTAGCTGTTTCTCGAGATGCAATGCCATTGCTCAAAACAGAGGAACATATAGGTACACAAGAGCGTGGGTATGCCAATAATATCCGACTCATGACAAGAACGTGTGAGCGGACCTTAGGCTAGGGAGCGTAAGGTAGAGGTCAACTCTCACCAACAACGCTGGTGCAGAAGTTACTTTGTACTTTGTACCTTAAGTACCTAGGAGTGTCGATTTATTCGCACCACCTGCGTACATTTGAGTACGGTACGATGAGCATTTGCTTTCCAAATCACACCTCAAATCTTCCTGGCTTGGAAAACCCGTTGTTTAGATTGAAGGGCCCTTCGGGCATCGACGGACGTCTGTGCAAGCTCTTTGGTACGGCGAAGAGAGCAAGCAACAGACAGGAAGTCTTTGCGCTGTCACTCTTTGGCCAACAGTACCCAAGGACTTGTACGTTTCTGTCCAGCGCCAGACTGCGTTGCGCCATTGCTGATACCAATGCTCAAGACCTGACCTTGGTGCCCGTCTCCAGCACGGCTGGTGCTTGCGAGGCCGGAGAGCACGCTGTGGACATCTTCAAGATCACATAGGCCAACTCTATATGGAAGCGCATAATACGTGTCTTTGGAGCAGCTGGGCTTTTTGCGCCTGAGTTACCGTGTTGTGCTGAAGGGTCTCTCGTCCTTCGGAAGGATTGGAAATCGCTGTTCCGATTGTATCGGTTCAAAGGGATATCTCGGTCTCTGCAGACGACTTGGGCACCTTGACGGCGGATCTTCACGTCATGTTTTTCCTTTATGAGCTCGAGCGGGTCATTACACTACACCCTTCGTTCTTCGGACCACGAGTAAAGGAATACCTTACTAATAGACTGCTGGAAGATGTCGAGGGTACATGTACGGGACAGTACTATATCATCTGCGTGATGGACGCATATGATATTTCAGAAGGCCGAGTCATTCCCGGGAGCGCTGTGGCAGAGTACACGGTGCATTACAGAGCCGTTGTATGGAGACCATTCAAAGGAGAGACTGTAAGGTTCCGCACTTGATCAGATCCCCATCGCAGAACGAGCAGACTGAGAGGTATTTGCAGGTGGATGCAATCGTCAGCTCTGTGAATCGGATGGGTGTCTTCGCGGATGTTGGCCCTCTTCCTGTTTTTGTTTCGAATCATGTACAACACCTACTATAACAATTTGTGTTTGGATTGCTGAGCTAATTATTGATAGCTCATCCCAGCTGAGATCAGATGGGATCCCAACGCTACGCCGCCGCAATACACTGACAATGGCGACCAGGTGATTGAGAAAGGGACGCACCTGCGCATTAAACTCATCGGTACCAGGAGTGATGTGGGCAGCATGTTCGCGATTGGAAGTGTCAGGGAAGACTTTTTAGGGTTTGCCACTCCAGATCCTCCCCCTAACCTCATCTCGTATTGATTACTTGCTAGTACCCTTTGATATACTTCCGCCCGCTTTGTTCGCGTCTCAGCAATAGATGGAACCCTACCTGAGATGGATCTTGACACCAAAACATTATCCGAGAAGGGAGTGACGATTTGGAAGCATGACCGCACGTTTTGTAGGAGAAGAATTAAATTGATAGACATACCTGTACCATGTTGTAAAGCAATGTTATGAAGGAACCAGAGCATGGAGAGCCCAGGATAAGATACGCGGATCCCGGACTACCTAGTCTTGGAGATAATACTCAGTGATATGGACTCGTCGAGAAACCTGCGCATACGATCTCCTTAGGTAGGTAAGGTAGGTGTAGGGCATCAGTCCTGCTTCAAGCGAGGTACATTAGAATAGATCCAGTGTTCCTAGCGACTGAAAATCCGTTGAACTTTGACCATCCAGACGCGAGATTGATCAAGAGTCAGAACTTCCCTGTGTAACACCGTGAATAAATCAGGGAAGAGTCGCTGCAAGCCTGAGTATCTTGTACATGGCTTCGACGCGGTTCACGTCTCGGTTACCATGTTTTTGTTGTTAATATGAAGGGAGGGGCAACTCCTTGTCGATAGGGAAGGATCCCCTGCGATGAGAACAATGACCACCTTCCTCCTTACCGTTTGATATACTGAGGTACCCACCGTATTTTGCCCACTCAGTAAGGTAGAGAATCTTTGCCTCCTTGAACGCGACTTGAATTTGCAGCACATACTGTAAGTTAACTTGCGTATAAAAAGTCGGTGCAACAAACGCAAGCTTCCCTGTCCCCGCCATTGTTTCACCATTCGAAAGGGTCAGGTAAGGTACGCGTACTTCGTACATATAATCGGCCGCCCGGGCGACACCCGCAACGGGGCCAAGAGACAAACTGTAGTCGACCTGACAGCGGCTTGCTTACTTTGCGCTTCGTTCAGTCTCTCAACAACGCTCTCCGCCTGGTTGCAATCATGTCTCTACAGTCTCTGTATCGAAACTTCCTGGCTGGTCCAAGTGCCGCGGCGCTGGCTGAAGCTGCCTCCTTCAACTACATTACTACGCTCACCACTATCAACGAGTCGGCCGCCATTATGAAGCACATTACCACTCAGAACAAGCAGCTGAAAAAGAAGCAAGAAAAGGTCATTGGTAGCATTGAGAGCAGTGATGCCATCTGCCTTGATGTTGAAACTACGCTGGAGTTCATCTCTAGTGGTGGAGCATATCTCCCAGGCCTTGATGATAACTTTGTTGCTGATCGCGTGGTCACGTTTCCGATTGTGAGTGTTGAGAGTGTGTGCAATGTTTGGAGCACTCAGCTAACGCGGCGTGATACTTAGGTCCATATCGTTCACTTCACGGGCAACAAGAAGATTCAACAAGTCCGCCTCTACTGGGACCAGGGCGCCTTGCTTAAATTGGTGGATGTTATTGGAGCTCGGGCTCGCAACTGGCCAATCCGTGATGGCAAGGACCAAGCACGTCTGATTGCGTCAAGCGTTGCCAGTACCTTGAAGGCACCCTCCAACGGCGCGGAGTCGCATGAAACTTCTCCTACCAGGTCTAGAAATCCAGGCGAAGTGATCATCACGAGCAGAAACCAGTCTCCGCCCAAGGAAACCAACATTACCGGCGACCCTCATGCGAGTCTTGCCCTGTTCGGCCCCCGCGACTCCAATCAAGAAACGTCGCATCCTGTGGCCATTGCTCCACGCGCGTCTGCCAAACCACCTCCACGCGATTACCATGACCTCTTTGTCGGTCAAGATTCCGACTCCGGCCGTGCTGAGACACCCAGAGCGGACTTACCGCAGAAGGACAACAGAGCTGCAGGGAATATGATTGCACCGAAAGGTGGTGCTGGGAAACACTACCAGCCCTCTCGGCTTTTCGATGATGAGATCCCTCAGCCGGGTACGTCTGGCGAACCCCAACAGTCACCAGACAGGTTAAAGAAACCGGACCCAAAGAAATACAATCACTTCGAATTCGGAGACGGCAGCGACGCGCAGGAACAACAGCAGCAGGAACAACCGAAGACTATGCCGACACGCCCGAAATCAAAGCACCAATCGCAATGGGACTTCGAAGAGTTCGCTACACCCGAAAAGGTACCCCTAAAGATACGCGGGCAGGACGTTCGCCACTTCGGGTGGAGCGACGACGATGGTGCAAACGTGGAGTCTCCGGTCAAGCACCCGAAGGTAGCTCACCCAAGACGTGACGCCCAGACCAACTTCGAGTTCAAGGACGATGGCACACCAGCTGGCGATCGACGACCTCCTGGCCATCCCAGAGGCGGCCAGAGTCACAAGAATGGTCTAGGCTTGTATCAGAACAACCTGTACGATGACACGGCCCTTCCAAGCAGTCCAGAGAAGAAGACAGCGCACCCGCTCAGTACAGTAACGAACATCAAGGACCGTAAGAAAGATTTTGACCCGCACTTCACCATGACTGACTCTCCGATGCCCAAAGACAACGGCAGCGATGGGAACCGCACCATCACCGAAGACCGCCAAAAAGCCGTCAAGATGATGGAAGCTAGTTGGGATACCTACGATCAGTCTCCTGGCCAGCCCAAGCAATCCACCAAGGAGAATTATTCCATCGGCGCCAATAGCTCGACGATGAATACAGGTATCAAGACTGGCGGAGACGGCATGGGAGGGAAGAAGGGAGGACCGGGAAGAAGCTGGGGGTTTGGAGATGATAGCGATGGGGAAGAGGCTGGCGGTGTCAACAGAGGGAAGTTCATGGCAGGAAAGAGGCAACAGGCACCCGAAGAGAGCAATTTCTGGGACTATTGACGACAGCAAAACATCTCAAGATGAGAAGTGCTTCAATCATGAGAATCAATGAGCACGACTCAAGCTATGCTTTCTTGGCGCCTATCTTGTCAGGTGGGAGGGCAGAGTGTCGGGGTTGTTTAGACCATCAGGATGTATTTCTAGGCTTGCATGCACACGATCACTGAGTTTATGACAAACCCTACCATGATAGCATCTCCCCCGTCCGGATAGAAATACTTCACATATGCGCGTCATTTGTACAAGGTAAATGCAGGCAGCCTCCGCCAGGCATGACAGGATCCGGGTTACTGACACCTGCTTCGGCTTATCCGGTCTGGGTCAAGACGTCGCTATCCGAGATCCGGAAAATGACAAGTAGTTCACCGTCCATGAAAAGTCTCCAAAGTCTGATCGGTGATACGTTTTGTACGGAACACTCGTCGGTGCTCAGAGATGGGCTACCTTTCATTATATAAGTGCTTGGTACACGTACCTTGCCTACCGGAGTACGTACTCATACCCTGATCGACGGATCATCAATATCAGCCACTTTAGACCATGACTTTCAGCCTCCGTCGCATCAGAAGTTCTCCCGAATATCCTCGCTCTTGCGGCTTCGCCCAAGACCTAGAACCCTTTTGAATGGTGTGGAACATCGCTTCTTTAGACTCGATATGTGACACATCCTTCCTCTCATCGCTTGGAGTTGCGGAGGTTCGCAAAGTCAATCACTACTCCGTACCCTACCTACCTTACCTAGACGTTCTATGTCATGTTTCTCGCTCGCCGGATGTATTGAAGGACCCAACATCTGGACTTCGGTCTACAAAGATTGTATCATGTTGTTCGTCCCTCTGCGCAAATCACTTATTCTGCTTGTGCTAAAGTCGGTCCGTTCTCCAACAGACGACTCGGCCCTCAGATCATTGCGTGACAGGTCTTTGTACGGGCGACTAAGCTTGACTTACTTCGGGGTCGCATGTTGTGCGATGCTGCAGCAAAGGTGCCACGCATCTTGCATGTCGATCATCGATATTCGAGGGCCGCATATGATGTTTCTCTAGCCTTTGGATACAGTTGCTGAGCACACTGCCTGGCTTTATGTTGACTTTTACCCTGGTCAAGTCCTCTTGACGTACTTTGGTGTATTCGTACCCCTTGATTTACCTCTGTTATGATTTTATTGTCCCACGTCTGCGGATGCAGCGCCCTAGCTTGATGGCGGACAATTATACCAGAGAGTGCTGCATGCAGACCCCGTCCCACGATTCCATCCGCTGTCACAGCTGCTAGAGAATACGCGTTCTCGGTCTCAACTCCGATTCTGTTTTGTTGAATTGCTTCAGACACTTATTCCTCTCCTGAGCTGCTCAGATGTAAACTCGTAGGTGGTTCTGACGCTCATAGCCTGAGTTCTGGGTATCGAAGATTCTTTCCAAGTGAAAGCGTTACTGTTTTCAAGGTCTTGAGCACTTGGTGATGCCTCATTACACGGCAAGTACGCGTTCTGGATCTAGTGAACGACTGGATGGTATATCAACACGATACATCCACCATGTCAACCAAACGGCGCAGGATGCCAGTCAGAGTCTCTCGCTGCCTGTCTCTAGGTGTACCTTCATCCCAGTCTCTACCATAGTGACAACAGGACGCTCCTCCAAACATCGCCAGTTCATCAGACACTTGTTCGCGCGCTATCCGAACGAGTCGAGTCTAGCTACCTTCGCAGCTCTTCCCAGCTTCGACCCGCCACTAAGTAGAGCTAAGAGCATGGGGGAAATCTCCACGGCACCGTCACCACATACACGTCCTTTATTGAGCAGCCCAGTTGCACGCGATGAGACCATCCAAGGCCACCTCCAGGTTGCAATAGCGAAAGGATCAACACCAAAGCGAGGGAATTCCCAATTCGCGGCCGCGAGGAGAAACGCGGAAGTGATACGCTCTGCTGATACGGAGTCGTCATCCACACGCTTGAGCACAGGGACTCATGAGGCGCACCGTAGGCCAACCAGCGCTCGCGACATTTATACGACCGTTTTGAGGGAAAGAGAGAAGTGTGCTACGGTTGCCGCGGCTGAGAGCAGGTATATCCGAGAATGGGGCTTTTATCTAAAATGTTACGCTGAGGTAGGTCCATATCAAACACGTCTTCCTTGATAACCTACAAACCTCTGATATACGTACGGCAACACAGGGCCGTTACAACCTGTCTACTCCCCCGGACCCCCCACCACAACGCGCCGAGTTCGCCTATCTTCCCGCTCCTGCTCCTCCCAACGAAATGGAACGGGTGAAAACTGTCGAGTTCACCGATGTCGGAGTCTTCCCCAAGTGGGCAGCAGAGAAGCAGAAGAAGTACGTGCTGCTCGCTCGGAAAACTTTTGACATACCATTTGCATCGATCAGCTATGTCAATCGGACGCATGAGACTTTGAGATGCGAAATTGGGTACAGGCCTGACTATATACTCGGGTTCATACCTCGGTGTTACAGTCTCGCGGCTCATGCCATTCTCTCCACTGAGCCAATGGTTATTCTAGACACTTCAACAGTAAGCTTTGAGCTTCTATCCTGCTGGCTGCGTCTCGCTGGAATACTGATCCAGACAGGATTGGAGAATGCGAGGAAACCCGCTTGTCCAAAGACATCCCGGGATCAGATTCTACGCCGCAGCTCCACTAATCACTAAGAGCGGCCAACATGTTGGCGCTTTTGCTATCTTCGATGATAAACCAAAGGCCGAATTTGGGATCGTAGCTCGACGGCAACTTGTCGAATTTGCGAAGCTTGTGACATTGGACCTCGAGATCGCAGCAATACAATATCACGATTCTCGGGCGACTGCTTTCGGCTTGCGGATGGACGTCATTGACAACTGCAGAACCCGGAGTCTCACGACTGGGGACCGAGAAGATGCAGACTTTCCTGCGCCCGAGATTCCGACGAGAAGCCCGTCGAGGCTGTTTGTGAGGGATCGCAAACTCGAACTCCGGGACAGGGGTCGAAGCAGCAACGAGAGACTGATAATTACCGAAGACACCCCGCCGGATTCAGGGTCTGACTACGAGACTGATCCTACACTGAAGCCTGACAGAGGGGTTTCAGGATCAGGACCAGAACAGACAAATCCACGGAATCAGTCGTCTGCATCCTCTCAACGTGCTGCCCAGTCCGCGGTCTTGGGTGATTCATCGACACCCCCGCAGAGTCCCAAAAAGCCCTTCTCAGTATCTACCGAAGACTTTCACGGCACCACCCGAGGTCTCCACAACCCACCCAACACGCCCTTACCGGTTCGTCGGCGGCCATCTACCGCTTCCGGCACGTCGATGCGAAACGTTCCCCCCGTACACGATGATCTACTCCCTGCTCCACTGCGCTCCGCCAGTATGTCAGCCACGTCGAACCAACGCCTAGACCACCTCCCACACACGCCCGGCCCCCACCACTCTGCCGCTGAGGCATCTTTCGCCGCCGCCCTCGTCGCCGGAAGCCTGGGATACGACTTCCTCTACCTCTTGCGGTTCACTCCGATCGACCGAGCCGCGAGCAACGACGGATCAACAGTCATGGCGAAATTCGACACCGAACTCCTCGTCTCGCACGGCCTGCCAACACCCGAGCCCTACTTCGACCCCACTCTACACGCCCGCGCCCTGCGAGCCACGCGAGGTCTCATCTACCAGAACCCCACTCTCGCCTCTTCCGCCGGCGCAGTCGACTACGAGTTCGGCGTCCTCCTCCCTGTCGTTCGGTTTGACGCCGGAAGTACCAGTGCCGGTCCCCGAGCAGCAGAGATCGGCGAAGGGAAAGAGGAACAGAGTGCAGCCGGTCCGGACGCGAAGGCGACGCAGCCGGCCTTGCGTAAGGCCGATCTAGAGCCCTCGCTCAAGACTAGAGGAAGGGATTCTCTCCAGCGCAATACTGGCAACTGGCGAGGCGGTATTGTTCTGGCTGGCTTCATGCGGAAAGCGCCCGTCGATGGAGAAGTGGGCGCGGATAATATTGCGGAGATGAGGAAGCTGGGGGAAAGGTTGAAGGAGCTGCTGCTTTTGGACCGTTAGATGACCGGTGCAGGGTTCTCACGAGGTGGTTTTCAGTGGGGGGTTCAGTTGTCGTTTGTCCTTGCGTGGCCTAAGGGGGGACGGGCGTCACGGTTGTCTAGGTCGCCCTATGCGAAAGGCTACGATTGTCTGGATCATGGTGTCTGCAATGGCTCGACTTGGTGTCGAGTGCGCTCTTGTCTTGCTAAGTAGTCATGTATATCCTATCTCGTATAGAGTAACGTAGGTACAGTATCTATGACTGGGTTAGATCAACAACACCTCTCATATGTCGTCATGCCTTCATCGTCATGCCTCGATACCTCTGCTGTCCAAACCTCTCGACCTGCTTGGGACACGAGTCCGAGCGTCCGAACCTCCCATTTTTCCCCTCAAGTCAGACGTTTTCGTCGCGCCTTTAGTTTCCGGTATGGAAGAGGCGAACCATAGCAACTAGAGGTATTGACTTGCAAGTGCGTTTTCTCGTCGTTCGAGCCCACCATCTCTTGAGCGGTGGTCGATACAACCTTTCCAGCATCGGGGGGGATAAGGGGTCAGAGGGGAGGGGGCCGGGCTTTACGTTGTAACCCGAAGCATACAGCAAAGGGAAGCATACAAACATTAGGGTTACGGTAAGGTTCCTATGCATTTCTACCATCGTATATCTTCTACGCTGTCGTCACTTTGACTTGCCAATCTCGAATGTTCTATCCAACGACGTTCGGTCCCTCCCATCTTCTACTTTCCAACAACGATCTCATATCGGCACCGTAAGCGGACACATCGTCCTACGACCCAGCCACACGCATTAGCCCACGACCCCCCTTCGCGCCCCAAAAAACCCTCTTCTCAACATCAATAGACAATGTACATCTGCATTACTTACGAAGCACCCCCGTCAACCACCAGATTTGCCCCGGTGACATAACTGCTAAACCCACTCGCCAGAAAGCCGACCACACGCGCCACCTCCGTCGGCGTGCCCGCGCGTTCGAGGCCGATGTTCTGCTTCTGCACGTCTGCCGATTGCAGGCTGGCGGGCGGGAGCTGCGACGTCATGCCGCGCATGTCGAAGCCCTTGAGGTCGACGCCGATGTCGATCTGGCCGGGGGAGATGCAGTTGATGCGGACGCCGGTGCCTGCTGTGAGGATTAGGTGGGTAGGTGGGTGCGGTGGATGTGGGTGGGTGGGTGGAGTGCGGGGACGTGAGAAGGGAAGGAAAGGGTGGCGGACCTTTGAGAGCGGTGACGCCGGCGCGGACGACGCCGAGGGCGGCGTGCGAGGTCATGGTGTAACAGGGGCCCCAGCAGCCTGGTTTTGCAAGGGTGTGATCAGTGTCTCGTTGAAGGATGCGTATATACAATTGCTGTTTCTGATGTCGAGGCTGACGTGGTTGACGGAGGTACTCACCACCATAAGTGCTCGCCACGCTGCTGACGACGACGATACTGCCGTACTTCTGATCTTTCGGCGCCGCGTTCGGATAGTTGCGCTTACTCGTCATCTTCGCCATGGCGGGCGGGCCGTATTTCAGCGCGAAGAAAGGTGACATGCTGTTGGCTTCGAAGCATTTCTGCAGGTCGGCGGGCGTGGTGGCCTCCATGGACGGGGGACCGAGGAGGCCCGAGGAGCAGACCCAGACATCGAGGCTGTAGCGGTGAGAGATCAGTTCTCAGTTCATGCACGCTATGTATGGAAAGTGGAGCCGTGTCTGGCTCGGGGTAAAGGTGCGGTCAACCTACCGTCCCCATGAGTTCAGCACGTCGTCGATGAGACCTAACGTCGCTTCCTCGTTGGCGAAGTTGTACGGATAGCCGATGACTTTGGTGTTGGGATGCTCTTTGTTGACTTCGTCGGCGAGCTGAGAGTAATTCTCGCCGGGCGAACTGCTGCATGCTGAGAGGAGGCAGGTCCAAGTCAGCAACGGCCCATCTCGACGATGGTCTTGACCCGAGACCGACAGGCACCGGCTGGGTGCATGTGCTGGAGCATAGGAGACAACGGACCGTAGATGCACGCTGCGCCGTGTGCTGTTAAGCTCGTCAGCGAGTTGCCATTGAGACAGGATGAGACAGCTGTGTTGCGGACCAGCTAGTTCTAGCGTGATTGCTCTGCCTACGGGCTGAGTGGCACCGGTAACGACACACACGAAACCGTACTGGAGATAAGTGTCAGTAACAATAGTCTGTATTGGATCATAGAAGGCCAGGCGTCTTGACCAGCTTCCCATCCGGTCGGTACGGAGAAAAGTACTCCGAATCCATCATGGCGGGATAGCGCTCCGTTCAATCGTGCTTGTGTAAGGTAGTATACGGAGAGGAGAGGTCGGGAGGCTATTCAGGATCAGGATCAGAATGCTGCGATGTTCCTCCGCTTCGCTTTCCATATGGATCAACGCATCCGCATCCGCATCTGCATAAGCTAGCCCCCATCTTGACCAAGTAAGTCATCTCTGCAACTGCGGTGCGATCCACTTAATACCGGGCCGGCTTGACCTGTCGTTTGCGTTGATGGCTGATGGTTGATGCACTTCTCCACGGAAGCGTCCTTGCAGGCCCGCCGAGAGTGGGATGTCTGTGTTTGTTGCTTATCGCTTATCGCTTATCGCTTATCGCTTATCGTCGACTGATCCGCTTATCGCTCGCAAGGTGGAGGTTGCCTGTGACTAAGCACACAGCTTTCTGGTGCATTCAAATTGATCAGGGCTTCAGGGCTTTAATGCTTCAATGCTTCAGGGCTTCAGGGCTTCAGGGCTTCACGGATCGATGCCCCATCCCGTATATTCTACTTTCAATCCGCTTTGCCAGCTGGGGCCCGAGTCAACAGGAAGAAAACGTCAAATTGAGGACTTAAAATGTACAAAGATGTAAATCAGAGAGTACCTAGTCCCACGATGAAGTACCCGCACGGAGGTTTAAGGATAACCACAGTTGTCTTCAAACGGCGGTTGAACATATCTGAATCAGCCGGCGCTCATCTACTCTTCCGCATTCTCTACGAAGGCCGTGAATTCCTGTGAGAAACGTGGAGTTGAGGCATTAAAATTTACCACACCATTATTTAGATCTGAGAGCACTGTAGAGAGTATAGATTAACATTGGTTGTGTGAGTTCATATCTGCTCTGTAGTCAATACCTTCAACTGAATACAGGAACAACAAAAACTACGGCCTTCGTACTCATTGGAACCTGGTGGTGACGGTTCGTATGCGCCTTGTCAGGTGTGCTCAAACCAGGCTTGAAGTCGACGAATTGCATCTGATTGTATGGTTTCCAATGCACTTATGCCAGCTTCTGCGTGAAGGATGGAGGACGAAGGATTCTGCAAGTGTTTCAAGATGGCGTTACGCTTGGACTCGACCTTTCATTGCTCAACAAAAGGAACGTGCAGTACAGCCGGAGCTCAACCGCTGGCTGGACAAGGCCGACTCCTCCAGTACAGAGCTACAGTACGACATCGGTGCGTCCGACAGTCAAAGCGCCCTCGTTGTGGGGCTGAAACTGTAAAAGGAGGAAGTAGGTGAGGGTTAGGACAGCAAATGATAACAGAGACGGGAGGTCTGTGGCCGAGCCACGTTTTGAGCGGAGCGTGTCTCAACACCATTCGCTCTACGGCACATTTCCGCTTTGTCACGGTGCATGTCTCTTGGGCCGTCCCTGAGCCTCTCAGTACCTTAGTCAACGATAATAGGCCCTATGTACGAAGTACTAGGAAGCCACGCCACCTCGTTCGCTACACCAACATTCAATACCCTATAGTGAGCCTGTACCCATTCTCCTACAGTACAACGCGGACGGTCCAGACCCCCTGCCCTGCCTGACTCCAGGTCGACAGGCGTCAAGCCGACGGCGATCATGGCTCACCTTCAGGAGACGTGCCAGCCAAGGCGTTCTTCCTCCTGCCTAAGTTACTCTTCAAAACCGCGGACCGTGCAAGTGCGGGTTCAAGCGCCGGGGAAAGCGCTCGGACACGGCCCTCAGTGGGCACTTGGGCCGGCGGCAGGTCGACGTCTCAGGTAGCCTAACACGACGCAGGCTCCTGGGAATGCTTTGCTTTGCTTTGCGTTGCGAATAGCCATATGGGTAATCCGACGTTGGGGTCAGGAGCGTCGAATCAGGCGGTGTGTACCTACCTTACGGCCGTGGACAACAAACGCAGCCCAAGTGCGTTCGTATAGGAAGCGGCAAGCTGGAACGCTAAGTTGAGATGTCCGGTCCATGTACCTGATTCGAAGGCGTTTGTACTTGTATACTCGGATGAGCAGGCCGATAAGGTGATGTTAACTACCTAGTTGGAAGGGAAAAGGGGAGTCGAGAAGGTTTACACGTGTCGACAAGCGTGGCCAGGGTAAGCGAGTATCTAACCCTATTTTAGCTAGAATGTTTTCTAACAGCCAAGACCTAGTACCATTCTGTGCTAGTGGAGCACAGACATCAATTCTGACTTTCAGGTACCGCCCGATATCTTCAATTAATCAATCTTAAGCCTCCTGGCACATTCCGGATTGAGGACTGTGGATGCGGACCTGATGTGGTAGGCGTAGGCTTACTTCGAGACGATGGATGGGGCTATTGATCATTGTCAAATAAAAGGGTGATAAAATGGAGTTGAAATACAAACTAATGTGTATGTGCTGGCAGGTGTGGAGCTCATCACCGTCATCATTGGCAAGATGAATGCGTAATGATCAACCTCAAGGTTGATGTTGGGCTGTCCATAAGGTACTAAGGTAGTAGGCATCACAGGCTGTTGTTTCACTCCACTTGCTTGTTGCATGTAATGCAGGACATTATTTGTTCCTGACAGGAAAGCAAGTGATAAATCAACAATTAATCTGGAATGTTTGGGATACGATTCCCCTTGCAGCCAACATGCAATGCAATGCAATGCGATGCAAGGCGATGCAAGGCGATGCAATGCGATGCGATGAGATATGAGCAAAGGAACCGTTCCGGGGCCAACGACCTGCATACTTGCTCATTGCTCATACAAATACTGCTGAATATATCAGGTACGGTACCTTGGTTGTCGGGCTCCAACTCATCGGGGGTCATAACAACAAATCCTGCAAGCCACCAGAAACAAGAGTAGTCCAACCATCATCATTCGACTACGGAGTACATGCCTTATCCAGCAACCAGGAATTCTCCATGTCCAATTCGGAGAAGGGCCGCATCTACCAGTCGCCCATAATACGTTGGCAATGCCCATCATCAATCTATCTTTTGAATTGGAAGTCTCTTCGAGTCCTCACCGTCACCAACTCACGGCTTCTACCGCAGACTTTCTTCTCTCCTCTCTAGCAAAACCACAACCGAGCTTTCCGCACATACCTTCAAATAATATTAATACGAAGTGTTGCGAAGACGAAAAAGCGTCAGGGCTAAGAGGGCTGCTAACTCGCCGCTATGGATCATGGACTTACCTCCTTACCTCCTGCGGTTAGGCGTAAGGTACGACTTATTAATAAGTTCACTTTCTCCTTATCCCCACATGATTTTTCACCGGCGGCATCCGTGTCATAAAGCTACTGGACGGACTCCTTTCCCCTTTCGACAAGACGGACTCGACGCCGTCTTCGATCTTCAATATTTCATCCATGGTCTCATTGGAGGGAACCGGCGGTGACTCGCCCCAGTCGGTCACGCTCATGTTGGTTGAGCGCTTTGACCCCATAGTGAAAATGGCGTTCGTGGCTCACCGGAACCAACCCCATCTCTTGCGAAGATACAACATCTCCCCCAACACTTCCGTTCACTCAGAGCACTGACCCTTCTATCCCCCGAACAGTTCCTCTCTCCACACGAGCCATTAAGACTGGCAGAGTGTCCTGGGAACGCTTCCCGCCCGGTCTTTGGTCCAACAAGGTCCAGCTTTGGGAAAACTCGAAGCAGACTTCCGCGTCTGGGCCTGACTTGCCAGTCCGATCACTTTCAGAACGCTACACCTCGTCGACTGAGAAAACAAAACTGCAGCAAAGGTCCCTCTTTCGTCTCAGCCGCCGAAGCTCAGTGGTTTCTTGGCCTCCCTGACAAGGTCCGAAGGAAGCACTTTTCGAGGGAGGAGCAGAGAGTACTGGCTGGACGACGTCGAAGCGCTAGGTTTGATGTGGCGGACACAGCATTATACAATCTAGGACAAAAGACTCATCAGAGCCAGAGCACTGCGTCGACCTTATTGGTGAGCACGTCGTCGGTCCAGCCATCCGCGGTGGACTCCGAAGCAACCGTGGCCGGCTGTCCTGATATGGACGAAAAGATGGAGAACACCTTCAGGTGGCTTGATGATGATGACGATCTCGATCTCAAGCTGGATGACTACCACCATCACCTGACCGAGGCCGCGGTGGCAACATCATCCGCGAGCGCTCGGAAACCCACTTTCCGCCGCGGGATTTCGTCGAACTCGCTCCCGGTTGGCCGTGGCTCAGTGTCATCGATCAAGCTACCCATTTCGCAAGTATCCTCCCCGCTACCTTCACCATCGCTGCCAACGCTGCAACCACGTACGAGGAACCGACCGCAATCGGCTCAGTTTCGATGGTCTCGTCGTCCCTCAGTCCCAATCATCGAACCCGGAGCGAAACATTACCGTGACCCGGAAGCTCGTCTGAAGCTGCGTGTGTATCTCGCCTCGCCTCAGAAATTCGATGAAGTGATCGAGTTTGGATTTCCCTCGTTGGAGAGCAGAGACGACAACCTTCCACTGCGAGCCAAGTCGGCGGGTAATGGTGGACGTGGCAATGACTACAATGGCGGAAACACACATAGCTTCCTGAACGACGACGGCGCCTCCTTCTCGGAAGCGGACCGCGGTGATGTCGACGATGCGAGCCTCCCGGACCTTGATGCGCCCGACACGCCCTGCGACGCCACTTTGAAGCCAACACATCGCCTGACTCATTCGTCCCGGTCGAATCTCGCAGACTCGAATGTCCTCACACGACCTCACTCGAAGTCCAGGACATCGGATTCATACGCCAGAGTGGTGCCGGGCGGTCGAGAGATGACATTGCGGATGACGTTGACACGACCTGATCTGCGGGACGACGAGACGGCATTGTACGACTGGCAGGATGGGCTGGAGAGGGATGACCCTCTGGCTTTGGAAGAATTGCCCCTCGGTCCGGAGGGTGCGGCTGGGATCGTGGGGCCGTTCGGAGGTGTCGATGGTTGGGGACCGACCAAAGACGATGGCATGGTGAAGAGGATTTGGAAGAAAGTTAGTCGGAGGGCTTAGGAGAGTTTGGGTCGTCGAGCATTTCAGCGTGATGACAGCGGTTCTGTTGATTTGTAGCGTTGTGTCAATACCCCGTTCTATTTTGGTTTACGCTCGATTATGGCCGTTGCAGGCTCCGGACTTTCTTTGTTTGGCGTTATAGTACGGCTGTTGGGCAAACCTCTCACTTCGAATCTATTTGGTCCCTGATATGCGCCAAGACAGAATCGCTCATACCCATCACTGAGCAATCCAATACTCTCGAGTAGAGTAATTTAATGAACTTACAAGCTGCAAGCAATTGAAAGTGAGAGGATGTAGCAATGTTGAACCCCTTGGCCTGCATCATTGTGTTAATCGAGTGAAATCGCCTACTCCAACAGAACCGTCTCGTCGACTCATCAATGAACAGGACGAACATCGGTAGATCCAAATTCCAAGCATAACCGCCCGTAACGTCCGCAGTAGCCACTCGTGCACCACGTTAGCCATGACTGCGGCGAGACTCCATCTCTTCAGCCAGTACGTTACAGTAATGGCCGTCTCCAACCTGCTTACTAAGCATGCATTTAACCCTGACATCGCAAGGCCAAGCCCGCAATTTACTCCAACCTTGGCATCCATTCATCTGCTGCCTCTTCTACAACCCCTTCGCTTCGGTCTCCGAAACGACCTTTTGTCACCAATCCTCCGGGCCCTCAAAATCCCGGCCCAACCACCACAACAGTCCTCCACCGAAAACCCCGACCCACCCCACCCCTCCCACAATGTCCGCCACAGGCCCTGACCCAACGACCACCCCGACAACGACCACAACCACAACCACAACCCACGACCTCACCCATGCAGAACAGCACGCCCTCGCCCAACACGCCATCGACGCCAAACAACTCGCTTACTGTACGTCTTTTTCCCGCTCCCTTCCTCTTCCTCCTCCCCGTCTCCCTCCTCTCCTCCCTTTCCCCATCCGTCCCTCCACCCGCACTCCTCACACTCCCCTCCCCACCAGTCCCCCCGCACCCTTCCCCCGCACCCTCCCCCCTCCCCCCTCCCATCCTCCAACCCAACAAAT
>JAABUJ010000974.1_pt1 | contig 47151 bp, 48 predicted proteins | sample 5559131 | NCBI WGS metagenome assembly JAABUJ01 (sample SAMN10711875, study PRJNA513366) | rock metagenome | isolation source: Antarctica rocks | place: Antarctica: Victoria Land, Mt New Zealand nord | collected 2016-01-07
AGAAAGATAAACTGAGTTTTTAAGTTTGTTTTGTTTATTCAGTGAATTTCTTAATAACATTATGACAACAACATAGCTTCAGTAACACTACATTGATAATTTTAAATTGAAATAATACATTTTACATTAAAACAAAACACTTACATCTATCAAAAGTCTTTATCTCAGACATTATGTTCACAGAGTCATCAGCAACATTAAGTATGTCTAATTCTTTGTCTTTAATGCATCATTTTAACAGTCTAATTAAAACAGAAGCATCTTCATCATATCTTTATAATAAATCTTATTTCTATGAGATCACAATCATCATCAAATTATCTATTAAGTCAAAGTCATCTATCTCATTTTTAATGAATGATTTTAACAGTTCTAAATAATATAATCAGAACAAAGTGAATCTTAAAGATAATGAAGTTAAGCAGAGTAATAAACTACAATAAAGTGAGAAGTACAGCTAAAGAAGAAGGCTGAGTGACTGTAAAGTTAAAGAAGAGAATGACAGCTAAGATTATATTACAGTCATTAAAGAAGCAGAGATTTAAGACTGACAATATATATACACTCTGTTTATTTTTTAACAGTACTTTTTAACATATCTATAGTGATTACACTCAGAGAGATTAGACACTATTAAAAGAGTATAAAGCTTCTGATTCTTAAACTATCATTTCAGTAACTGATTAGAGAGATTGTGTAGAATATCTTGTTTAAATCTTATTTTCACAAATTAAATATGTTTACTCACTGATAAAGCTCTGCTATTCAGGCTGTACAAGAGACTATAGAGACATTCTTAATAGAATATCTTAAGAGTAATATTTTACATATTGATGTTGAGATCAACTACTAATAGATATTTAGACATTAACTTGTGTGCAATTCACACAAAATGCATAACTATTTAAATAAAGAACATAGAGTTGATCTGTTACTTCTATTATAAATTAATGTTGTTTAAGTTCTTCTCAGATCTTCAAAGATAGTATTACAGTTGTAGTCTGTAAACTACAATGTATGTAGCTTAACTCATTATGATAAAATCATACTTGTTCTTGATCTGTTACAAATACACATTAGAAATATGACTGTAACATGATCATAATGTTGTCTAAATTTATATAATAAACTTATGCTACATACTAACTCAATAGAACATAGAATTGAGATCAGTGTAACTCATTATAATTAATCTCATCTGTGTGTGAGTACTCACACAAATTGTAGATAAAGTTAATCTGTACATGAATCTGACCTGATCTGACCTGAATTCTAGTGTAGATTCAAGTCAGGTGCACTTTTTTCCAACTTGACTTGACTTTACACTCAGTCTATACAGATATTTTTTTTACAATTAACAGATCAGTATTAGCTGAGTCTTGATGCTTTAAAAAAGAAAGATGATTCTTTATAAAGCTAAAGCTTAAAGCAATCATGATCTATCTGATTATGTTTAATGTAATTATTGATGTCATAAAAAAGAAAAAAGACTCTGAGAATGAATCTTAGACATTTAAATAGATAATTGCAAGTCACAAGTTGAAAGACTGAAAGAAAGCAATGAATAGTGAGTATAACTTGTTAATGATTAATTTTACATGAACTTTAAAGACATTATTATTTAATTGATGAGCTTTAAAAAGTAAATGAATCTATCATTACAAAAAAGAATCTGATGACTCAATTTTATAGCATAAAACTTAATAAATAGTCAAAGAATTTAAACAATGATTTAGAATTAATTACAAAGAGATCTTTGTAATGATTGTTAAATTTATAACTTATAAAGTTATCTTTGTTATAGCTGCATTTTATGACTACAAATTGAAACAAATAAATATCAAAATAACTTTCTTACACAGTGATTTGAAAAAAGAAGTCTATGTGATTTAACTTAATGAATATGAGAAGAAGAAAGAAAAAATGTATAAATTGAAGAAAGCTCTATATGAATTAAAACAGTTCTCTTATCTTTAATATAAAATGATACATCAATTTCTTGACAGTCTTAAATACACACAGATTTACACAGACAATAATGTGTTTAGAAATGATACTTTATTTGTTGCTGTATATGTTAACAATATTCTTATATATAAATTAGATAAGAACAAAATTCTAGATCTTAAGATTAGGCTGAGTGTAGAGTTAGGTTAAGTTGAAAAAAAGTGTATTTAATCTGAATTTGCACTAGAGTTCAGGTCAGATTGAGTTAGATTTATATACAGATCAACTCTATCTACAATCTGTGCAGGTACTTACATGCAGGTAAGGCTAGCCATTATGGGTAAGGTTAGGGCTAGAGCTCAAAAATGTGAAAGCTTATTGATATATTAGTTATAATAAATTACACCTTAACTAGCCATATAGGGATAAATTACACAGTCACAAGATATATTACTGAATAAGTTACGAAAATCATGACTTTTCATGAAGGTGCATGTTAGAAACACACATTAGTAAGCATGTGTATGTGCTTACTAAGTGCATACACATGCTTACTAAGACTATATATAACTCACAAAAAACCTGTAACTCTACACAGATCAGGTCAGGTTAACCTGTACCTAACTCAGCTAAATAAAAGTTAGCCTGACTCAATCTGATATCTGAACTCAATTCTGACTCATGTGATCTATAGGCAATCTGCGCACCCAGTTTACTTAAGATTAAATTAAATAATCATTTTAAAATGACTAACTGCAGAATGTGTAAGCATTACTTAGAAATGCTAATTACACAAAACAGAACTCTATAAATTCTTACTTTGTCATAGAGAATTTATTTTACAGAAATGCTCAAAGATTTCAGTTTACAGAATGTTAAGACAGTTATAATTTCAATGAAACTCAGAATTTATCTTACAAAAACTATCAGAACAGCTGAATCAGAACTAATAACTTAATATTAAAAGATTATAAAATCTTTTATGTATATTATAACACAAACTCAACTCAACATCACATATACAGTGTTAACTCTTAATCAGTTTGCACATAATTTTAACAATACACATTGAAAGACTTTAAAGCAGATATTTTAATATGTACAGAAGATTTTAGACATCATTTTTAAATATAAATTGAGTGAATAACTTAAATTATTAAAGTATTTGAACTCAGACTGAGAAAAAGATCTTAAATTGAAAAGATTCACATCAAAATACATATTTAAAATAATTAATAAATTAATATTCTGAAGTTTAAAATGTCAGAAAACAGTCATTTTATTCTTTTATAAAGCAGAGTACATAATCTTAACAGAGATTACAAAGAAAGCAGTTTTGTTATGGTCTTCTAAGTTTAATGGCTAAAAGCTATAACCTTAATGGTAAATCTATGATATGAGTGAAAAGATGAGTGAATGTAAGAGCTACAATGGCTACTTAAATAGTAGCTAAGCAACTCACTAAGGCACATGGCTGAGTCTATGTGGCTAAATGACTAAGTAGACTATTCACCTAATAGGTAAAGGTGGTGGCAGCAAGATAAGCTGTGATCAGATAATAATTCTGACAAGTGTCATGAACAAAAGAAACTGCAATGTTCTCATCACTATGTCTTTATTCAAATAGTCTGTGCCTTATAGACTTGAAAATGCAGCAATGATGATGTGCTTGTGAGACAGCATCAAGATGTTATGGCTAAATGACTTGATGATGACATGACAGTGAGACATCTTGAAATTAATTTGACAATGAGATGTTAATGAGATGTTAATGAGATGATAGTGTGAGCAAAATGCTTGTGTAAGTCATGAACTGTTAAGTAAGGCTTTGTGCCATAAGAAGAAGATGTGATGAGCTTTTTTTATATAGATATGAAGTCTTGTGAAGTCTTTGTGTCATAATGAAAATGATTGTATAGATTGATGACAATAAGATGTGATATGATGTTTGTGTAGTGATTTGATGTAGTATCTTTACATAATAAGATGAATAATAAGATACTTAAGGCTGTTAAAGCTGGCAATTTGCCTTGTTGTGATGATGTTTTGACTCAAAATTGACTTGAAAGAGCAGCATAATTGAGTCTTTATTGATGAAGAATTTCATGCATAGTAGACTGTGTAATGATATGCATGTCAGTAGAATTTTAAGATGTTTTAAAGACTAAATCAGTCTCTCAATAGTCTATAGTAAGCTTATTTTGTTTTAAATCAATATTAGCTTCTTCTCTTGTCAAGATATCTGTGTCTAATAGAACTTTGATGCAAAGATCATTCACTAGATAGACTATGATATCTAGTCTTATTGATGACAACAAGATGACTATGATGATGAATAACTTCACTAACTAATCAAGAACTTGCTTTCTGAAAAAGCTCTCTGTCATTATGAGAAGTGTTCATTTAATTTTAGCCTTATTCACTAGACTTCAATCAATAAACATAGTTATGCTTTCAGTATCTAGGCAAATAGTCATTTTCTGCTCAGTGTTATGTCAAAATAGAGTTGCTTTGACAGCAATGTATTCATAAACTGATGATTGTGAAATGACAACAACATTCTAAAGAGTGTGCTCAATGTAATTAACTTGCTGAGTAGTCACCTTAGTGATATTGAAATGAGTGTCAACTTCATGTCAATTGAGAATGTGATTTCAAAGGTTTTTGCTTGTTTCTAGAGACATTTCACATGAATGACATGAATAGAGTGAATCATCATATTGAGTAGGCTGCACAGAGTTGTTGAAGAAGACATCAGTGTGATGTGAAGGTTCAGAGATGTTGACATAGTGTGAAGTGTTATGATCATCATTCTAATAGACTCATTGAACATGTAGATTCAGTAAACTATGTCTTAAAGATGTACAGCTCAGTGTAAGCTCATGATGCTCATGAGTGAGCTGAGTAAGCTAATTTACAGTGCTTATAAATAAGTAAGATAAGCAGTCTAATATATATACAAATCATCTCTCTTAAGAAGATGAGCATGTTCAATGCAATCATTACTTAACATACTACTAGTTATCAATTAACTCAACATGTCTAAAACTTTCTTATATCACAAGCTTTAATCTTTAATCTCTATATCAGAGAAATCTCTGATCAGAATGTAATACATTGAATATTCTTACAATATAAGTATAATTTTCAGCACACAGAAAGCAGTCTTTATTAATATAGTCAATCTTCAGAATCTTAAAGATCTATAAAAGATAAACAATATACTGAAGATACTGATGCTGAATGTGTTCAGTAATGAATATAGAAAGTTGTGAAGCTTTTTGATAAAGCTTAATTTATATATAGATTTCAATTAAAAGAAGTTTAACTTCAAAATGAACAAAGATTTATATATAATAGTCTATCTTAAAGATGCAGCATTCAACTGAGTCAATTTTAAACTGCATGAGTTTCTAGATAAGTCATCAAAGAAATAAGACATTGACAAAGAGTTAATCTTTAATGACTTTAAGAAGTTTAAGAAAGATTTTTAAAAGATTTTTAAAATAATTAATGAGAAAAGAGCAGTGAAACAATAACTTTATATATTAAAGATGAACAAGTCAGCAATTAAGTACTCAGCAAAGTTTCAGTGCATTGTGGCCTTAACTGACTGAGACAATGACATCTTAGTATTGCAATATTATTGAGAATTAAGTAAAAATATTAAAGATGAAATAGTCTGAAGAGACTGATCTGAAGAACTTTAAGAGATAATAGATATCTTCATCAACATTGATAGTTGACAGTGAGAATGATGAATGAAGAAGATGAGACTTTATATAGCTTTAAGAATGTGAAAACAATGATTCATCATCAAGATACAAGAAGACTCAATGAATCTCAACAATATTAAGAAGCATAATCAGAAGCTATGAGCTAGATCAGTAAAGTATAAGCATTACAATAAATGACTCATTAAGTCTTATACTCAATGAGCAGAGATTTGTAAATGTTATAACTGTAATAAATCTGAATATCTTGTCAGAAATTGCAAGAAACCTCAATAACAGAGAAAAGAAGTTGCAATAATGAATTCAGTGATAATACATGATTAACTGAGCTGAACAGCCTGCTATAATGACAACTGCTTTATGCACATAAGCAGTAAAGATAAAGCTGAATGATGATCACAGAAGCTTAAGAAGAGGCACAGTACTGATTATATTATGATGAATGAATTAAAGAGATTAACTATTTTAGAGAAAGTTGTTAAAGACAATTTAAATAAGATTGAAGAGATTGATATTTGCAGAACTCAGAAGATAGACATTGCAGAAGCTTAAGAACAAGAAGATCTTATCTGAATATATCTGAATTTAAATGTGAACTCAGAAAATGTTGATAACTGAGAAGTTAATATGAGATTTAAGCAAGATTATGAGCATTCTAAGAACTGATATCTAAAATGATGCAAAGGTCTGCTAAAAGAACAGCAGCAGACACTTTAAGAAGAAGTCACTGCTAATAAATGATATGAAGTAGAAATGACAGCTGTACAGTTAGAAGAGCTAATGACAATGATATGATTTGCAATATAAGATTGAGAAATGTCAGAGTGATTAAGAAAAGGTTATGAAATTAAGATATGTCTATTTACAGACTATGTAATGTTACATTCTGATTGAAGGTTTCTCTGATATAGAGACTAAAGATTAGAGCTTGTGATATAAGAGAGTTTCAGATATGTTAAGTTAATCAATAATTAATAATATGTTAAGTAATGATTACATTGAACACATTCATCTTCTTAAGAAAGATAGTCTGTATATATATCAGACTGCTCATCTTGCTTATTTATAAGCACTGTAAGTCAGCTTATTCAGCTCATTTATGAGCATCATGAACTTACACTGAGCTGTATATCTTCAAGATGTAGTTCATTAAATCTATACATTCAATAAATCTATTAAAATGATAACTGTAACATCATTCTTTCTTTTCAGACATTAATTCTTTAAAATTTATTTAAATAAAAGTTTCTGTCTTCATAATCTGTAAGCTTTTCATGATGAAGTCATTTAAAACATGCAATTATCTTTATCTTTATTAATTCATTAATAAAGACAATAATTCAGTGTTGACTGTCTATCTTCACTGTTTCAATTTCTTAATTCTTTACATAAAGATAAAGAATCATTCTAAGTGTGCTGAGTGTGTTTGTCATGATTATTTATGTATTAATGTGTTGTGAGAATCTCTTAACTGTATATACAATAAACTTAAGTTTAATCTGTCTGTTACTGAAAAAGAACTGACACAGATTCTTGCTAAAGTTGCTTATCTTTGTAAGACATTAAAATATATAAAAGATAAAGTTGCTGAGAAGACACTCTGTTTTATTTATAAACTTGTTGATGATAATAACAATGTTTTCAGAAATAAAAATGATTCTAATTTTTTAAATCTCTTATTTTTAAATTTCTAAAATGATCTTATCTCTACAGTCTTTTCTTCTCAAACTGCTGAAGTGTTCTTGCATAGTTAAGTAAGTTATTCTTAAGTTTTCATGTACTTTTTAAAGTATCATATTCTTTTCATTTAATGAGATAATAAGCTTCTCTATTAATCATTCTCTTTTCTAGAATGTTTTTTACTTCATATTTAATTTTGAATTCAACAGACATTGATGTGACTTAAAGTGATATGAATTAATTGCATTGTTGAAGCATTGATGTATAAAATACTGAGTGTATTTACATTTCTTAAAGTAAATTTAGCTCATAACTTAATTTCTTAATGTTTCTCTTGATCATAAATGACTCAATGCTCTTGTTCATGAGTTTCTTGCTCTTCTTCTTCATTTATATATTGTCTATCTGTAGATATACTCTCTCATCAATCTCATATAATTTTATCTTTATTGTTTGTCTCTTCTGCTCTTCAATTCTCTTTATAAAATCAGTATGCAGTTTCTTAAGCTTCACAATGTTCAACATTACTTTTTAACTTTAAGATCTGTGCACTTACAAGTCTCTTTAAATCTCTGAGTAATATTTATAATTTGCTTTAAATGATGTCTTTTCTATGATTTTGTTTTGTGCATTGTTGTACATAAACTGTATCATCAGCAACAGTTATACTCAATTGTTCTGTTTTACATTGATATAATGCTACAAATACATCTTGACTGTCTAATTTATTTATTTGCTCTGTTTATCTATCTGTAAATAATATATCATCAACATCTTATGTTTTATTCTGAGTTCTGCTGTAAGCATTTCTCAGAACTTACTCATGAACAGCTTATTTCTATTAATGATAAACTTCTTTAATAATCTGTAATTGCTAATCAATTCTCACAGTATGATGTATATCAATACTGATGCTGTTGCAGTCTCTCTAAATGAAATAAACATTGTATACTTTGTTAATCTATTCACTATGATCAATATGCTGTCAAATCTGACTTCTTATGCTGAGTTCTTGAACTTTAATAGCTTAATAATAAAGTTCATGATAACAGACTCTCAGAATGCATTCAGTGCATTTAGTTATGTTATCTCATCATAATGCTTATCTCTCTGAATCTTATTGCATCAACATGAATTGCATCTGACAATGTATTCTGTAATTTAATTGTGAAGATTGTCTATGTTGCACCTTCTTCATACAAAATCTTCTATATATTTGACTTCTAGATGCTCATCAGCTCTGCTGTTATAACATACTTTAATGAGTTCATTGTTTATTAAGAAAGCATTCTTCATCTTAAATGTTGCTGTTAAGTCTTTCATGAATATTTTCTTCTTATCTTTATGCAGAATTTCAGCATAAATCATTTTTACTTCTTTATAATCAGATCATCTACTTAAAGTGTCTGCATCATCATTCTTATTACTCTTCTTGTAATGAATCTAGAATTCAAAGTCTGTTAACTGTTTCACTCAGTGAATTTATTGCTGATTCAGTTACTTAATTGTTGTAAAGTTTTTCAGATTCTTATGATCTGTAAAGATCTAAATAGACTTGCTTATATCTACAAAATAAGATCTTCAATCTTACAGTGCTTTCATTATTGCAAGAAGTTTCTTATCATAAATCTTATATCTTTTCTTAAGTTCTGACAACTTTCTAAATCAATACATAATAGACTTCTTCTGTTCATCTTTAATCTAATATAGATATGCTTTAACTGCAAAATCTAATACATCAGTTTTCAGTATCTTTTTGCATACTTAATTGAGTATTCACAGATGTGCAGTTTCACTAAGACTTTTCTTTAATGCATAAAACACATTCTTCTGTTTTTTATCTCAATGTCATCTCTTATCTTTGTGTGTCAAACACATAAAAGATTTCACAATTTTTGTATAATTCAGTATGAACTTTCAATAGTAGTTTATCAATTCTAGAAAGACTTGTACTTTCTTAACTTTCTTTAACATCAGTCAGTTTCTGACTGTCTTTGTCTTCTTGAGATTCTTCTTAATTTATTTAAATTAAATGACATATTCTAAAAACTGTATTTTCTTAATTTTGAATCTGCTTTTCAACTTTTTTACATATATAACTTGTTCATTAAGCTTTGCTAGAACCTTGTGTATGTGTTTGTGGTGCATTTTAAGATTATTTAAATAGATCAGAATATTGTCAAGATATGTAATTACAAAATCATTAAGATATTCTCTCAATATGTTATTGATGAGTCTTTAAAAGATGACTAAAACATTTTTGAGCTCAAATGACATAACAGTGTACTTATAGTGTCTATATCTTGTTTAAAATGTCATTTTTCATTCTTTGCTCTTCTTTATGCATACACAGTAATATGCTTTCTTCAGATCTAAACTTATAAATTACTTAACTTTTTTTAATCTGTTTTGCAACTCTTCTATCAGCAGTAAAGAATAACTATCTTAATAAGTTATCTTGTTAAGTTGTTTATAGTCAACACAAAGTTGCTTAATGTCATCTTTCTTTAATATAAACAGAATTAAATATTCTGCTGATGACTTTAATGATTTAATAAATTCTCTCTTTAAATTCTCAGCAAGATAGTCTTGAACTTTCTTTAACTGATTTTCATTCATAAGATAAAGTGACATTCACTTTGATTTTCTTCTCTCTAATAACAATATTTCATGATCTCAAGACTTATACTCTGATAAGCTCTTTTCTGATTGTTTAAGAACATTATATGCATTCTCTGTTACATAGAATTCTTTGTTGATTCAATTAATTTATGAATTCTTTTTATGTAATCAGGGCATCTCTAGTATAGCATCATACTTGACTGACTTAAGAACATCTAGTCTTAACTTCTGTAAATCATTCTTTATTATAACTTTAATATAAACTTCTTTATAAATTCATTCATATTCTCTGTTAATCATATACACTTATATAAGCTTAGACACTCATCACAGTGTTAGTTCTAGTTATTTAATTGCTTTTTATGAGATGAAGTTATCAGTTACTCTTAAATCTATTATTGCTTAAAGTTATTTCTTCAGCAGTATCTTAATGTCAATTTATATCTTTTAATCATTGTCAGTTCATTGAGACATTAAAAGCTTCTTTATCTCTAGTCTTGCTGAGAAAGCTTAAGATTTTTTTGACTTTTTAAGATTCTTTATTTCTATTAAAGTCTCTTAAGCTCTGCTCATGCTTCAAAGTTTGTCTTGTAATTCAGTGAACTTTCTTCATAGTTCTTTGAATTATGTCAGTTCTTCACTGATTGTAATTAATTTTATATAGTCATCAGTTTCTTTTCTGACAATTCATTTTGAGTGTCAATACATCTTGTACTGATTATATTTGCATTGAATGAGATTCTCTAGTGCTTTCACTTTATTGAGAAACTTAAATGACATGTATTCTTCTATGTGCATTCAATGTTCTTCTGTGAGTGTTGTATAGTCTGTAAATAGACATATCTTAATTTCATAATCTTTTCTTAATTACTTTAACATTTCTTAATCTTATATTGTGAGTCATATCATTGTCATCAGCTCTTCTAGCTGTATAACTGTCATTTTTGCTTTATATTATTTATTAATAATGACTTCTTCTTAAAGTGTCTGCTGCTGTTCTTCTAACAGGCTTTTGCATCATTCTAAATGTTGATTCTTAAGATGCTCATAGCTCTGCTTAAGTTTCATGTTAACTTCTTAATTGTCAATATTCTTCAGATCTGTGTTCAAATTCAGATACATTTAAATAAGATCTTCTTGTTCTTAAGCTTCTGCAGTGTCTATCTTCTAAATTCTGTAAATCTTAATCTCTTCAATCTTATTTAAGTTGTTTCTGAAAACTTTCTCTAGAATAACTAATCTCTTTAATTTACTCATTGTAATGTAATCAGTACTGTGCCTCTTCTTAAGCTTCTGTAATCACTATTTGACTTCATCTTTGCTGCTTATGTACACAAAGCAGTTATCATTATAGCAGGCTGTTCAGCTCAGTTAATTATGCATTATCATTGAGTTCATCATTGCAACTTCTTTTCTCTGTCATTAAGATTTCTTGCAATTTCTGACAAAATGTTCAGATTTATCACAGTTATAACATTTGCAAGTCTCTACTCATCAGATATAAGATTTAGTAAATTGTCTATTATAGCATTCATGCTTCACTGACCTAGTTTATAACTTCTGATTACACTTTTTAATATTGTTAAGATTCATTGAATTTTCTTGTGTTCTAATGATGAATCATTGTTTTCACATTCTTAAAGCTGTATAAGGTCTCATCTTCTTCATTCATCATTCTCACTGTTGACTGTCAATGTTAATGAAAGTATCTATCATCTCTTAAAGTTCTTCAGAGCAGTCTTTTCAGACTATTTTATCTTTAATATCTTCACTTAATTCTTAATAGTATTGCAATATTAAGACATCATTGTCTCAGTCAGTTAAGATTACAATGCACTGAAACTTCACTGAGTACTTAACTGCTGACTTATTCATCTTTAATGTGTAAAATTATTGTTTTGCTGCTCTTTTCTCATCAATCACTCTAAAAGTCTTTCAAAGTTCTTTCTTAAATTTTTTGAAGTCATTAAAGATCAACTCTTTGTCAGTGTCTTATTTCTTTGATGACTTATCTAGAAATTCATGCAGTTTAAGATTGACTCAGTTAAATGCTGTATCTTTGAGATAGACTACTATATATAGATCTTTGTTCATTTTAAAGTTAAACTTCTTCTAATTGAAATCTATGTACAGATTGAGCTTTATCAAGAAACTTTACAACTTTCTATGTTCACTGTTGAATATATTCAACATCAATATCTTTAATATGTTGTTCATCTCTTGTAGATCTTCAAGACCCTAAAAATTGATTATACTGATAAAGACTGCTTTCTGTGTACTGATTAACATGTCTTATATTGTAAGAATGTTCAATATGTTATATTCTGATCAGAGATTTCTCTGATATAGAGACTAGAGATTAGAGCTTGTGATATAAGAGAGTTTCAGACATATTGAGTTAATTGATAGCTAATAGTATGTTAAGTAATGATTGCATTGAATATGTTCATCTTTTTAAGAGAGATGATCTGTATATATATCAGACTGCTTATCTTACTCATTTATGAGCACTGTAAATCAGCTTACTCAGCTTACTTGTGAGCACTGTGAGCTTACACTGAGCTGTATATCTTCAAGGTGTAGTTCACTGAATCTATACATTTAATGAGTCTATTAAAATGATGGCTATAACATGTGATGCTCACAGAAGAACATTGAATGCATACAGAAGAGTACATGTTATCTGAGTTTCTCAACAAAGTAAAAGCATTAAAGAATCTCATTTAATGTGAATATAATCAGTATGAGATGTATCAACATCTGAAACAAATTGTCAGAAAAGAAACTGATGACTACACAAAACTGATCATAACTGATGAAGAACTGATATGATTCAAAGAACTATGAAGAAAGTTCACTGAATCATAAGACAAACTTTGAAGCATGAACAGAACTTAAAAGACTTTGATAGAAGTAAAAAGCTTAAAGAAGTTAAAAAATCTTAAGCTTTCTCAGTGAGACTAGAAACAAAGAAGCTTTTAATGTCTTAATGAACTGATAATGATTAAAAAATATGAGTTGACATTAAGATACTGCTGAAGAGATGACTTTAAGCAATGATAGATTTAGAAGCAACTGATAACTTTATCTTGCAAAAAGCAATTAAACAGCTAAAACTAATGCTGTGATGAGTGTCTAAGTTTACACAAGTGTATATGATCAACAGAGAATACAAATGAATTTATAAAGAAGTTTATATTGAAGTCATAATAAAGAATAATTCACAGAAGTTGAGACTAGATGTTCTTAAGTTAGTCAAGTATGATGCTATATTAAAGATGCTCTGATTATGTAAAAAGAATTTACAGATTAACTAAATCAATAAAGAACTCTATGTGACAGAGAATGCATATGATGTTTTTAAACAACTGAAAAAGAGCTTATCAGAGCATAAGTCTTGAGATTATGAGATACTGCTATTAAAGAGAAGAAAATTAAAGTGAATGTTACTTTATCTTATGAGTAAGAATTAGCTGAAGAAAGTCTGAGATTATCTTATTGAGAATTTAAAGAAAGAATTCATCAAATCATTAAAGTCATCAGTAGAATATTCAATTCTGTTTATATCAAAAAAGAATGACATCAAGTAACTTTATATTGACTATAGATAACTCAATAAGATAATTCATTAAGATAGTTATTCTTTACTGCTGATAAAAGAGTTGCAAGACAGACTAGAAAAAGTTAAGTGATTTATGAGTCTAGATCTGAAGAAAGTGTACTACTGTGTATGCATAAAGAAGAGCAAAGAATGAAAAATGACATTCTGAATAAGATATGAACACTATAAGTACATTATTATGTCATTTGAGCTCAAAAATGTCTCAGTCATCTTTTAGAGACTCATCAACAACATATTGAGAGAATATCTTGATGATTTTGTAATTATATATCTTGACAATATTCTGATCTATTCAGACAACCTTAAAATGCATCACAAATATGTACACAAGATTCTAGCAAAGCTCAATGAATGAATTATGTATATGAAAAAGTCAAAAAGCAGATTCAAAATTAAGAAAATACAGTTTTTAAAATATATTATTTGATTTAATCAGATTGAAAAGAACTTTAAAAAGACAGAGACAGTTCAGAATTAATTTACACTGCAAAAAATTAAGAAAGTACAAGTCTTTCTAGAATTAACAAACTACTATTGAAAGTTCATATTTAACTATATAAGAATTGTGAAATCTCTTATGTGTTTGATATGCAAGAATGAGAGATGACATTAAGATAAGAAACAGAAGAATGCATTCTGCACATTAAAGAAAAGTCTTAATGAAACTACACATCTGTAAATACTCAATTAAGTATGCAAAAAGATACTGAAAATCAATGCATTAAATTTTGCAGTTAAAGCATGTCTATATTAGATCAAAGATGAGCAGAAGAAGTCTATTACATATTGATTTAGAAAGTTGTCAGAATCTGAGAAAAGATATAAAATTTATAATAAGAAATTTCTTGTAATAGTAAAAGCACTACAAGATTGAAGATCTTATCTTGCAGATATAAGCAAGTCTATTTAGATCTTTATGAATCATAAGAATCTGAGAAACTTCATGACAATTAAGCAACTAAATTGATGACAGATTTACTGAACAGAACAGTTAGCAGACTTTGAATTTTAGATTTATTATAAGAAAAATAATAAGAATGATGATGCAGACACTTTAAGTAGATGATCTGATCATAAAGAAGTAAAAATGATTCATACTGAAATTCTGTGTAAAGATGAGAAAAGAACATTTATGAAAGACTTAGCAGCAACATTTAAGATGAAGAATGCTTTTTTAATGAATGATAAACTCATTAAAGTATGTCATGACAGCAGAGCTGATGAGCATTTAGAAGTCAAATGTACAGAAAATCTTGTATAAAGAAGATGCAACATAGATGATCTTTGTAATTAAATTATAAAATACATTGCTAAATGCAATTCATGTCAACACAATAAGATTCAGAGAGATAAGCATTATGATGAGATAACATAATTAAATGCATTAGATGTGCTCTGAAAGTCTGTTATTATGAACTTTATTATTAAGCTATTAAAGTTTAAGAATCTGACATGAAAAGTTAGATTTGACAGCATATTGATTATAGTGAATAAATTAATGAAGTATACAATGTTTATTTCATTTAGAGAGACTGCAACAGCATTAATATTGATGTACATTATACTGTGAGAATTAATTAGTAATCATAAACTATTAAAAAAGTTTATTATTGACAGAGACAAGCTGTTTATGAGCAGATTCTGAGAAATGCTCACAGCAGAACTTGAAATAAAACATAAGATGTTGATGATATATTATTTATAGATGAATAAACAGAACAAATGAATGAATCAGACAGTTAAGATATATTTGCAGCATTATGTCAATGTGAAACAGAATAATTGAGTATAACTGCTGTCAATGACACAGTTTATGTACAACAATGTGTGAAATAAAATCATGAGAAAGACATCATTTAAAGCAAATTATAAATATTACTCAGAGATTTAAAGAGATCTGTGAGTGCATAGATCTTAAAGTCAGAAAGTAATGTTAAATATTGTAGAGCTTAAGAAACTGCATATTGATCTTATAAAGAGAATTAAAGAGTAGAAGAAATGAATAATAAAGATAAAATTATATGAGATTGATGAGAAAGTATATCTATGAATGAACAACATATAAACAAAGAAGAAGAGCAAGAAACTCATGAATAAGAGTATTGAGTCATTTATGATCAAGAGAAACATTAAGAAATTAAGTTATGAATTAAATTTATTTTAAGAAATGTGAATACACTCAGTATTTTACACATCAATGTTTCAATAATGCAATCAATTCATATCACTTTAAGTCACATCAATGTCTGTTGAACTCAAAACTGAATATGAAGTAGAGAACATTCTAGAAAAGAGAATGATTAATGAGAAAGTTTATTATTTTATTAAATGAAAAGAATATGATGCTTTGAAAAGCATATAAAAACTTAAGAATAATTTATTTAACTGTATGAGAATGCTTCAGCAGTTTGAGAAGAAAAGATTGTAGAGATAAGATTATTTTAAAAATTTAAGAATAAAAGATTTAAAGAATCAGAGTTGTTCTTATCTTTGAAAACATCATTATTATTATTGATAAGTTTACAAGCAAGACAGAGTGTCTTCTCAGCAACTTTATCTTTTATATATTTTAATGTCTTATAAAGATGAACAACTTTAGCAAAAGTCTGTGTCAGTTCTTTCTCAGTAATAAACAGATTAAACTTAAATTTATTGTGTGTATAGTTAAGAAATTCTTATAATACACTGATACATAAATAATTACAGTGAATATACTCAGCACACTTAGAATGATTCTTCATCTTTATGTAAAGAATTGAAAGATTAAAACAGTAAAGACAGACAGTTAATACTGAATTACTGTCTTTATTAATGAATTGATAAAGATAAAGATGATTATATGTTTTAAATGACTTCATCATGAAAAGCTTACAGATTATGAAGGCAAAAACTTTTGTTTAAATAAGTTTTAAAGAATTAGTGTCTGAGAAGAAAGAATGATGTTATGATTATTGTTTTAATAGATTTATTGAATGTATAGATTCAGTGAACTATGTCTTAAAGATATACAGCTCAGTGTAAGCTCATGATGCTCATAAATAAGCTGAGCAAGCTAACTTACAGTGCTTATAAATGAGCAAGATGAGCAGTCTGATATATATACAGATTATTTTTCTTAAAAAGATAAATATATTCAATGCAATCATTACTTAACATATTATTAGCTACTGATTAACTCAACATATCTAAAACTTTCTTATATCACAAGCTCTAATCTCTAGTCTCTATATCAGAGAAACCTTCAATCAGAATGTAACATAAGAGCTCATTTTCAGTGTTATTATTGGCAGACAATGCATCATTTGGCTTATATGCCCTGTATGACTCATTTATTTCAATGAAATAGACAGAGCAAGATGATGATAAGACTCTGTTTTGACATTTAAATTGTGATTTGTTTCACTGATCATTCAAATACTTAGAGCAATGAAGCTGTCAGTTGTTACTAGTGAAATCATATGACAGTGTGTGATTTAATTGTTGCACTTTATAATCTCAATTATTCATTTCATAGCCTTAATTATTCATTTCATAGCCTCAATTCACAGTGTTTTCAGAGACATTATTTGACAAGTAGTTAGAGTGACAAGGCTGTTGATCATTATCAGCAAAATTGTATGATGATGATTGACTTTAAGATTGCAATTCATAGCCTCACTATCCATATTGATATAAAGGCTGACTAAACAGGCATTTTCACATGTCTTTGTGTTTCTTTAGCTGTTTGATAAAGCTAATCATCATTGTGTCATATCTGAACTGCAGAATGTCACACTGAAGTTTAGAATTAAGCTTGTTTCAGGTTAATGACAGCTAATTTAATGTAAATAAGTCAGTGTTTCTTCTGTTTTGAATCATTGCTTGCACATAAGCTGTAAGGCTATTGTGATTGTTTTGTAAGTTGTCAAGAATAAATCATAGAACAAGTAAGACATCTAAGATGGCTTGCTCTGACTGTTTAAATTGAGTCATTAAGATTTGTACTTAATTTTTGATGCTGAGACCTTCATGTAAACTGTTCTGTTGTAGATCTGACAGTTTGATGACATATTACTGTTGAGTGAAGCTGCAAAGACAAATGTGAAGACTAATATAAATAAGATGTGTGCTCTTAATCATAATAATGATCTTTGCTTGACTCAGAAAGAGATGCATATCATGATAGTATACATTCTTTTTTAGCTAAATGAAATCATTCTTTTCATATACATCATTAAGATGTAAATCAAAATAGTTAATGTTCTCTGATTGAAAGACTAGTGATGATGTAGCAATAAGAGACAGCAAGAATTCTTAATAATAATTATGTTTAAGCTCTTCTTTCTTTCTATTGTTAATGCACTTATTACTCATTTCTTTCATATCATAGTCACTGTTATAATCATTATTTTGTCTCAGCTCAAAAGCAGATTGTCTTGTATCAGACTTGAATGCAGATCTTCTTACTGAGATAGATGTAAGAGCTGAAAGATGTAAATATGATAAATTAATTGTTGTTGACTTCTCAGCTTAATGAGATCAATCAGATAATTTTGAAGAACTGATGAATCATGGTGACTGTGATCTTAATTTGAAATGACAAAGCAAAGTAATTAAGATTTCTTGTATATCACTCATCAGCTTGTTTATCATATGAGTCTGTTATTTCAAGACATCTAGACAGACAGATTTACTAGATGACTATTTAACTTCAGAAGAGAAAGACAACAAGATTTATATGATTGAAAAGCTTTCTTTTATGTCTTCTAGATTGAGAGACTCATTTTGAGCAAAAGAGTCAGATAAATAAGCTGAAGACATAGCTTTGTACTGATATGAAAGTAGAATAAGATAGTAGTGTTTAGCTTGTTGAACTACAATGACTTGAGTGAATGTAGAGTAAAGAGATAAAGTAGTGAAAAGATAATTAAATGAATAGATAAATTAATGTGTCACTGATGTTTTGATGAGGTCAAGAAAGGTGATGAGATATTGAGATGAGATGAAAGTGAGATGAAAGCAAAGAATAAAGAGATTATTAAATATAAAGATTTAATGCTGAGTCTTTAAGTTGATGCTATCATATTGTTACAGTCTTCTAAGCCTAATAACTAAAAGCTATAATTCTAATGATAAATCTATGATATAAGTAAAAAGATGAGTGAATGTAAGAGCTACAATGACTACTTAAATAGTAGCTAAGTAACTCACTAAGGCACATGGCTGAGTCTATGTGACTAAATGACTAAGTAAACTATTCACCTAATAGGCAAAGGTGATGGCAGTGAGGTAAGCTGTGATCAGGTAATAATTCTGACAAGTTTAAATGAAGAAGTTACTTAAAGAGTTAGAGTTAAAGAGATTTAGAACAGTTATAATTTAAATGAACAATTAAAAAGTTATTGTTTTGATCAAGAATTCTGAGTTTCACATTAAAATGAAATACATTGACATATATTATTACTTTATAAGAGAAGTTAAATTTTACAGATTTATTTATCTTGATTACATTCTCACAAACAATATAACTGTCAACAGATTTACAAAGTCACTTTTAATACTGAAATTCACTCATTTTACAAATCTTATGAATCTCATCAGTCAGTGAAAGATCTTATGATCTAATGATATGACACTTAAGTTTAAAACTTAAGAGATATCTGTTCAAATTGAGTCAGAGACATGACATATCTTTTTTGACTTTATAAATAAAGAAAATATGTCTTCATTTTCTATCTCACTGTCACTGAAACAGGCTGAGAAAGTGTGTCAAATTTTCAGTTTTGTTTCATTATCTTAGTGATTTAAAGTTCTACAGAGGTTTCAGAAACATGCAGAGTTTGTTAAAATAAACAGTTTGCTACAGATAAAAGTTTTTTCTTTTGCTAATTGAAGATCTTCTTATAGAGTCACATTTTCATAGAGTAGCTAGACACTTATGATTACATGTTCATTTCACTAGCCACTCCTTCTATGTTTGACAAAATATAATCAAGTCACTCCATATCGTTCCTTTTGACAATAATCAGACCCATACTTGGTGTGCTTTGCTGACTCAGAAACACTTGCATGTGACTTGAGCCTCAGTCGAAACCCATCAGAGACTTGTGCGCCTCCAATCGGCCCCGTGGAGGACCGAAAGTTTGGAGCATTTGCAGATGAAGTTCAGATATGTGTATTTAGATTTATCATAGTAGTTGCCTGAGAGTTGTATATTGATAAACTCTTCTCTTCCATTGACTTTGGTCCACGACGTCTGTGGGGTAACAGATAGCGCAGGCGCTAAGCTACCGCTAACCAGTGGGTTCATGATGACCGATCTTGAGTCTACAAGCCCTTGGACGAAAATATTCTAGGATATTCCCATTTTCACTGCCAACAGATTCCCGGAAAGTCCGCAACCTTTTTCACTGTTGTCAACGATGTTTGATATCTCTCTCCGCCAGGTGAAAGACCGCGTTACGATTCCATTGTGCTATTGCGTGCCAAGGAGCGTGTCTCCGCTTCATATCACAGCCATTGCCTTCATCTCCGGGCTTCTAGCCTGCTTGACCGCTACCGATGTCAGTCTCGGTCGCTGGTCGTTGTTCTTTTGGTGCATGAACCGAGTGCTAGATGGACTTGACGGAGCTGTGGCCAGAGACAGGAAAATGATCACGGAGCTGGGTGGTTTCGTCGACTTGTTGTGCGACTTCATCGTCTACTCTTTGCTGCCGATTGCTATCATGACGGGTCAAGAGCTTGAGCTGCTGGTTGAAGTGCGCTGGCTGTCAGTCGCAGTGCTCGAGGGAAGCTTTCATATCAACAATTTCGTGCTCTTCTACGTCAGCGCCGTTGCTGCGAAGAGAGAAGAGAAGGAATTGACGAGCGTTACGATGCGGCCGGCCCTCATTGAGGGGTTCGAGAGCGGGCTGCTCTTCACTGCCATGTTGATCTGGCCGCAGTATATCAACTTCTGGTGTTGGACAATGAGCGCTGGGGTTGGGATTGGTATTTGCCAGAGGGTGCTTTGGGTTGTACAAGCGTTACAGAAGGTCGACGGACTTAAATTAGACTGAGCTTGTTGCGTTGTATATCCCATGATATGGGTAATCTAGATCGTGCCATGAGCATATGAGGTTCGTTTGGAGGAGCTGCAGTATAGCTGTAAATTCCTCAGCAGGATCCTAGCTAAGTTCTTTGCCTCCAATGCAACCCACAACACCGGGAGCCGCTGTACTCAAGGTGGAGCTATTGACCAACTGTACCTTTAACATTATATGCCTTATGTACGAATGATACCAGCGCGTGCGCACGGTCAAGGGATCTAGAGTTTTCGGAACGGTCTTCTGCGGACTAGACTACTAGTACACTGGCCCTCACACATTATAAGATGCTACCCCCCCCCCCCCCAACACCCACTTCAGTTCTTCAGTCGTTCATGCGTGTTTGATGACAGAGATCTAGAAGCCGTATCATGAGGGACCAAGAAAAGCCCATCCAGGCGGCCGAGTCTCCGATTGACGACAATGACAGATACACCCAAATTCCACCGACCTCACGTTACCATGTGCCTTCAGTGCGGATCGTTGTTTCTATTCTCCTTCTCTTCATCAATTACTTCCTTGCGCAGTACGACAAATTCGTTCTCTCTTACTTTCAAGCCGATGTGATTCGTACCTTATCGCTGTCTTCTTCCGAGTACGGTATCCTTTCGGGTTACGCTACTGGGATCGTATACGCTTTGCTCGCTATCCCGGTGGCATTTGTTGCGGATGAAAGATTAGCACGAGTATGGGTGTTGAGCATTTCAGCACTTTGGTGGAGCATATGTGTGATCTTCCAAGGCTACAGTCACAACTTCTGGCAGATCCTCCTGGCCAGAATCGGTATGGGCATAGGTCAAGCTCCGGTGGAAGCGATAAGTGTCAGTCTTATAAGTGATCTTGTTGGGCCGCAATGGATCTTCTTGGGCGAAAGGTGAGACTATCGATCATATATGAAAATGTTTTGGGGGGGGAAGGCCGGGGGGCATTAAACATGGGTTTACTGACTGCTGATCAGCTGCCTCTACGTTGGGGTTTACGTGGGCGAGGCCATAAGTGGCCAGATTGCCACGGCGTTCAGCAAGACCAACACCCCTTGGAACAGTGCGATGAAAGCAATTGGCATCGTTGGGGTTGTTGTTGCGGTCCTGATCCGGGTCTTGCTTCGGGAACCTGCCCGAAGATCCTCTCTCATTCAAAGCAGCACCGAGAATCTGATTGATCAACATCCGGAAAGGCTGTCTGCAAGACTCGCTAGTGCGAAGTTCTGGTTTTTGTCGACATTGAGTTATTTACTTCGTTTGCGCTCATTCTGGCTCCTAACGCTTTGCAGTGGGGCTCGACAACTCTCTGGCAATGTTTTTGGTTCCATCCCTCAATCATTCCCGGAAGCGATCAAGGCTAAACTCATCAGGATACTACATGCCTGGTTATCTTACTGCCATTTATCCGTCGGAGACTGAGTTGCTAAGCCGTTATGGTATCATAGTCGGCACCGTTGGTTCGGTCGCCGTCTTATGTGGTGGACTCGTCTCGGCGTACCTCGCACCTAGAACAGTCATGACGCCGCTCTATATAACGTCGATAGGCGGTATGATATCCAGTATCTTCGTTATCCTAATGGTGCTCTCTCTCCAGATTGCCGGAGGTGACGAAGCCAGAGGGGTCAAGATCCTGTACGGCGTAATGAGTGCGGCTTATGCTACAGCTGAGTTATGGCTCGGGGCATGGGCTTCTCTGCTGGCGCTACTTCTTCCCCCACGGATGAAGACGTTCGCCTTGGCGATCTATATGAGTATCGTTGTGCTCATATACTCAAGTGGACCTCAGATCATTGGTCTCGCTCTTCGGAACGTCGATGCGGCCAGTCCCGAATATTTCCAGCGTACGAAGATCATACTCGCCGTATTCATTCCTGTAGGATACTGGCTTGCAGGCGTTGGGTTGTTGCTTTCCATCAGCAAAGTTAGGAAAGATGTCCACGGAGAGATGATACCACCGGGAGGGATGAGCATTTCGAGAAAAGGAGCTTTTGGAGTCTTCATCTTACTCCTCGCAGCTCTGGTTGTTGCACTCTTTGTGACTAGCCTCGTCTACCGATGAGATGTCCAACTTTGCAAACGACTGGTACCTGATTTATGTTGGGGGACTTGCCGGTGCAGTAGAAAACACAACATGCCAGGAATGCCATACGTTAACTGTTAGAGAAACACTTCTCTATACATCAAAGCACCCTTTGCTCGGATAGTTGTTAAATCCGGTAAAGATCCTACACGATGAGACTGTCACTTGAGTCTCGCGGAGCACCCGCTTTCATACACTCAGCCTTACACCCTGCACCACATTGTGAGAGCAGCACGCACGATATAATAGAAGAGGATGATTCTTTGATTCTCGCCCAGTAGCGACTACTTTCTGACATCTCGCTCTTCATCTAGCCCAATACAGGAAAATTGAAATCCAATGCTACTACCAGCTGCAGCGATTGAACAGATCCGCGCCACGCGAAACCAACCAAGTCTCAAGGGAATGATACGCCACAGTTTTCATTAGAACTCCCAACAGGCCTGCACCGGCACCCAGGTCATTCGGAGACCTGAGGGTTCGTCCAATCGTCTTATTATAGCCCACCCGCAGTCCACCTAGACCATTCGGGGACCTGAGGGTTCGTCCAGACGTCTCATTATAGCCCAGCCGCAGTCCACCTAGACCGTCCGGGCTCCTGAGAGTGTCGAGACGTTCAAAAACAGCCCGCCGGAGGCACCATATTTCCGTGACGACTTGAGCATTTGACAAAACGCCTCATCACCTCCTAACAAATCTTGCGGATAAAAGTATGATATGAACTCTGTGATCTTAAGAAAGGAGACCACCAAGCCGACCGGATGGTCGGAATGTGTCTCGACAAATCAGCAGAACCCGGCTATGTGGTATTGACGTGTGTCATGTCTAACAGAGTTTCGTGAGCAGAGTTTTCAACAACTATGGTCAACCATTACCTGAAACTTACCCACTGTATCATCTGCCCACTTGGAAATCCAAATGGCCACTCGTCCCTCCACAGCCCGCTTCCTCTCATCGGGCGATTTCCCACCTGGAAACAAATCGGGGAATACTGTGAGGACTTGGGTGGCTATCTCTTCAGCGGCGAGTCCTCGGCGGTGGGAGATCTGGACGAAGCACGAGTGCTCAGTGGACCAATTGTTGACGAGGCTCGTGGAAGCTAAGTGAAGGTCAGAAGGAGTTATATCAACGGGCATCCGAGAGCTGTGCTAGTGATAACTTACAGGGTCGTTTCTTCGCCACCTCATTTATGGCTTTGGAGGCATTGTGGGTTCCAGCCATCACTTCAAGAGTACCCCGACGACAGTGGAGGCCGTCACTTGGGACTGTCAAAATCGCCGGTGTTCAACTCTTCGTGTTGTCAGGACTTTTGTCAATAGTCGCTGGTATTCGAGCCTTCGTGTTGTCGAGTCGTCGGTAGAAGGGGTCGTGGAGGCTGATCAGACAATGATCGATCAAAAAGACTTCGCTTCTAGCACCGGTTCAAGTTGCGGCAGCGTGAGGAGTCGAGCGACTGGAGAAAGCCTTCGAATAGCAGTTACTTCGTCCAACTGTTTGCAAACGAAGTCGGCAGCAACCGTCGAAGAAAGAGAATGCTCCCGGCGTTCTTAAAGCGGTATGATCAGAATATGTTGTAGAGAAGAGTGCTGATTGTGAGGAAAGAAAGGAAGAGGAAGAGTTCTGTCGGTAGGAAGGTCGTGGTACTTAAACCCCAGAGTGACCAAACCTCGAACTGTGAATATCTCACTCACATCTCGCGTAGCTTGGAAGTGTTATTGCTCGGCAGGCCATGACACTGTGAATAATGGGGTGTTATGATTCATTTCCTTCCTTCACGGCCAGCGTCTCTGGTGTCAGCCGTGTTGTGGTTCTTTCACTGCATCGTCTGTCACATGCACCATGCCTTCACATGCACCATGCCCTAACGTCCACAATCAACACATATTCACACCCTCGCTGCAACAACATTCCAAATAAATACCATTGACCAAAACTGCCTGATCGATCTAGGTATAGCAACACCGCCTGATCTTAAATGTCTGATCAAGGTCGTCTCATGTCAAAAGATGTGAAAATTGCAGATACCAGACATCCCTCTCGGCAATTGTTGCGTATCGTGAGGCTGAGCTACGTAAATTATCCTCAGGGACTCCCTATTCTACTTGCATCGCATATGACGAGACAAGTGCCAGAGTTAGTGATCGAGGTGGATAGAGATTTGACTGCCTGTGATGAGAAATTGGCAAGGATAAGAACGATCATACTCAATGACCTGCATATCTTTATTTTTGAACAAGTGTACCAAAGTGGACATGGCCAGGAAGTGATTCGGATCTCTTAGATCTAGAATATTGGGGTATGAAGTGACTCTCCCTCAATGATAACGATGTTCTAGTTCAGTGCAAGACTACATTAAACCAAATGTAAAGTACGAGCGGTAGATGCTTTGCACCCTTCTCTTTGGCCAAATACTGCAAAGGAACAGTCTCCCCTCTGGTCTAAAAACCTATCACATCGACGATCCCCATCCAAGGAATTAAAGCGCTGTTCACCAAAGCTTGTTCTCTCCTTTCGCCGCCCCAGACCCAGCACTTCCCCAGCTCTTCTTCGACGGAGCTCGACTAGTACCAGGCGTCTTGAAGAACAAACTGGGCCCATGCCCATCCGGTACAAGATGGCTCAGATAGCCCCTGTGCGCCGGATCGCGATAGTACTCCATGTCCTTCCTGCTCGTAGGATCCGGTAATCGATACGGGAAAGGCTTCGACTGATCGCCCGTCTGCGCGCTGGCGTTGGCATCCGAGGAGCCAAGTGAGACGATGGGATCACTCAAGCCTTTGAGGACGCGTCGTATAGAGAACGGAGTGTAGAATCTCGTTGTTACCGAGCCGCCAGCGGCTTCAATGGCAGATATCGCAGCGGTAGAAGCGCGCGAGACGATGACGTTGATGGGGGTGCGGAGTTCCTGCGCTCCTCGCGCTAGGAGCTTGACGCCATCCTTGACCCCGTGCAGGCATCGGGAGTCGTTGAGTTCTTTCATGGTGATGGGTTTCGAGGGGTCAAGGCGGCCTTGGTCGATCCAGCTTTGGATGCGGTCGAGATTGACGGGCGACATCTCGACGGAGAATCTAGGCAGGGTAATCAGCTAGATGCTGGAGATAGAAATGATTTAGGGACGTCACGAGAGTTTCCTTACTGATTTTCGAATCCCCGCTTCCCATGCACAATCTCTAACGGTGTCTGACCACCCTGGAAACCCCTAGGAACCTTTCCATGCTGCTTTTGGCCTTTGTGTCCTCGTCCTGATGTCTTTCCCTTCCCTGATGATGGCCCACGACCTCGCCGGATCTTCTTATTGTATGCTCCTGGGTTGTCTGATAGATTGGAGAGAATGGATGCTGGTCGGGTATGTTGCTGGCATAGCGGGAGAAGGAAGGAGGCCACCAGTTCTGAGGGAGGCCGAGACTGATAGGTGAACCTCAGAGTGGATAGTAATCGTGGAGGCATGGTGATTTGTTGATACTGTATGTATCATGTCGTCCCGCGAAGGAGGGTACTGCAGAAGTTCGCTCCATCACGGAAAGTTCCGCGCTTTTCCGCGAAGGGTCTCAGACGCCCTAACCGGGGTGATTTGCTTGTTATACAGAACTTCCATGCGAACCACGACGCTTCACTCTAAGTGTTTGTACGTAATAGATTTTCAGATGCTACTAAGACTTGGTCAAGGGCACTTGGTTTGCCTCAGCATACGCTTTTTGCAACTACAATTCTGACCGAGGCCGAACTCTTCATATCCCGAACATCTTACCCAAACCAGGTTACAGCAGCTTACATTCTCCCATCACAATGGTGTCCTTCGACCGACCAAAGCGCCGCCTCTTCTTTGCGGTAGCTACGATGGGCATCTTCGTCATACTCGCGAACCTGCTGTTTCTCTCTGGTGCCGACGTGCGATCACGGCTGAAGAACTTACCGATACCAGGGAAGGAACAGAAACCTCCTTCCACAGGAGCATCAAATACAAAATTCCCGAGTCACTCGTCCTGGGATCAGGAGAGCAATCCGGATAATTTCCAGGAACCTGCCGATGCGCATCCAATCTCGAAGCTGATGAAGGAGGCGGATGAGAAGTGGCTGAAGTACGACGAGACGAGATCCACGACATTCAAAGAAACAGTCAGCAAGTACAGGCGAAAGTATGGAAGGCATCCACCGCCAGGGTTCAAGGATTGGTATCAGTATGCGCGGCAAAGGAATGTGCACAACATCGACGACTTCGAGCAGATCATGGATGATATGCGGCCCTTTTGGGCTGTGGAGCCTCAAGTGCTACGGAACTTGTCGGGTCTTATGTGGACTAGACCAGACGATGCCATTGCGGGCATTCATATCCGGAATCATAAAGTCGTTAAACAAAGCAATCAGTCCTGGCGGTCTGAAACAATGGTCACTTTAATTGAGAAGTTCATCAAATACCTTCCGGACATGGACATTGCGATGAATAGGTTGGATCAACCAAGGGTTGTGGTACCATGGGAGGATATGCAGTCTTTGCTGGCGAAAGAGCTGGAGACCCGGCAAACACCGCCAGAAACGCTTGATGAGTATACGGCGGGAATGTCGGGATACCTCGACGTTGGTCTAAAGGACGAGAACCCTCCAATGGAAGATCCAGGCTGGTATCCAGCTCATGGTAAGCAGTACATGGACATTGCGAAGACAGCGTGTCCGCCGGAATCTCATGCGCGGAGCAATTCGACCGTAAAGGAGGCGGAAGAGCTTTACAAGGACAAACTAGGAGGGATCATCACCAACTTTAACCGCTCCTCAGACTTATGTACGATGGGCCCAGAGTTAAAAGACAAACACGGCTTCCTCTACTCCAGCTCCAGCGTGATTGCAACCAAACGGCTAGTCCCGGTCTTCGGCGAGTGCAAGGTCAACATCAACAGCGACATCCTCTTTCCAGCTAACATGTACTGGACACACGACGAGCGCTACGACTATTCCAAGAAACATGACGAAGATTGGGATGCGAAAAAGGATATCATGATATGGCGCGGAGTGACCTCCGGCGGCGTGCAAATCGAAAACAACTGGCGCACTATGCACCGCCAACGCCTCGTCACGCTCCTCAACGGCACGGAAATGCAGGGCAAAGAAGTCCGCATCCTGACCGAGTTGACAGGCCAGAAGGGCGAATACGAGAACTTCCGCCAGTACCAACCTTCCCGGTTTGCCGAAAACCACACCGATGTCGGTTTCACGGAGATGTGGGGCTGCGTGCCGAATTGTGATTTCTACAACGACGTCTGGACGCTGAAAGCGCAGATGCCGCTTTCCGAACAGTTCAAATACAAGTTCCTCGTCGACGTCGACGGCCACTCCTTCTCCGGCCGATGGCGCGCTTTCTTGGAGAGCAAGTCCCTGGGCATCAAAGCGACGATCTTCAGGGAATGGCATGACTCCCGACTGGTTCCGTGGCGGCATTTCGTCCCGATGGACAACCGGTTCGACGATATCTACACGCTGCTTACCTACTTCATTGGTGTTGGCAAGCCGGGCAACCGGAGAACGCCGGAGGAGAACTACGCCAATGGCGATGCGTACGTCGCTAGGCACGACTCGGAGGGTAAGAGGATAGCGAGGCAGGGGCGGGAGTGGGCGAATAAGGTGTTGAGGAGGGATGATATCGAGGTACGTGCCACCCTTTACGCCACTGGGGTGGATGGTATTGATATGTAATATTAACTGGCCGTCAGATCTACATGTTCCGACTCCTCCTGGAATACGCGCGCATCATCGACGACAACCGCGATCAAATCGGCTACTCGGGCGACGGCAGCGAGCTCGATAAATACGATGTTGGCAGGGGCTACGATTGAGCTCTGCACTCTCTTGTTGCATACGTTCAGTGTGCGGACCACACCTTGTATCAGTATCAGCATCAGCACTGGAGCGAAGGCGTTGGGGGTTCATACATTGCAGTTTCCAGCCTGCAGCCCTTTGGTCATGCATGTTGTTTCTTGTACAATACAGATGCGCATCCGTTAGCATATTCTCTCATACCAATGCGCCCTTCCTAGACCCGAGCGTTTGCTCTTTGTTTTAATGGCACATTGACAACATTGGATTGGCCTGTCGCCTCTATGCGAGAACAACTCGTTCAATCCTCAAAGTACCTCGTAACGTTACTGGGTCTGTCAAACGTCAACATCTCTCCTCACCGGCAAAACTCCCTAGCAGCATGACCCTCAACGTTTCTCTACCGGCTCCTTGAATCCTCACCATCCTGCCTCCTCACCTCCCCGCACGCATCCAATCACACAATCCACCACAGCAGGAACCGCCCCCTCCGACTATAAGCCCTCAAGCGTCAACCACCCAACCGCACCCGGTCCCCGTCGCCCTACCTCGACTCCTTCCTCCCCATGTTCCTATTAACTTGACTCCTCTGGCACTCCGCCCCTCCCCCTGCCCCGGCTCAATTCAGCCTACGCAGAGCAGCGATCCCCCCCAGCACCGTGCAGACTCGACCGTCTTGCCGGCCTTCGCCGACCTCCCTTCTTTTGAGTCGCTTTACGGTCGTTGCCACGGGGGATGACGACTGTCGTTCCCAGAAGAGCGCGGGGTGGGAAGTGGGTGTGCTTTGCTGGTGCTGGTGCTGGAGTTCGTTTGAGAGCGGGAAAGTAGGGGCATCGAAGGATATGGTAGAAGTCAGTGGTCAGCGGAAAGGAAACGGGGAGTAGTGCGGCAGGGCAAATCGGGGCGTTCAGGACAAGTGGGATTTGGGAAGCGCCACTATGGGTCAGGCGACGCTTCGGACGAGGGGAGGGAGGGGAGGGCAGGGCTTGGGTTTCGGGCTGGATGGACTTCCGTGAAGGCAGCTGCGTTGAACTCTATTGGTGCAGATGTCAAAGATGACGGGAGTGCTCGTGGGAGATGGGGGAGGGAGTTGAGTTGGTTTGTTTCGTCGAGGAGCAGGCGGGGTTGGTGGTCACGAGGACGGGGTTGCGTGTGGAGGAATGGGCTGGGTGGTGATCGGCTTAGCGGGTTGCTGAGGGTGGGGGTGAATGTGGGTTCAGTGCTTGAGGAGCTGGTCGACGTGTTATTTTTACGGGGTAGGAGACAATGATAATGCATGGAATGTAAGACGATTGCATGGGAGTCCAGGCAAGTGCTTTGGAGAAGATATGCCGGGGGCCATCAGTGCCGATATACACACAACACAAATCTTCCGTAAAAGGCTGAGCTGATAGTATATTTTTTGAGACTGTAGCGTCTGATATGCTGTTAGAAGCAACGACATTGGGTTGGATGCAACGTCATTGAGGGAGGTGTAGAAGTGTAACCGGCCCAACAGATCACTGTGTAGGGGCAAGAACCAGGAGCCAGTTCTTAGAAAGCTGCCGAGTGTAATCGAGCACATGTAGCAGAACACGACGCTTGTGATGTGATGGTGGCGTAAAATCTCGATTCTGACTCTCGAACCGAGTTTCTCCTTCGCCTGAAGAGGTAATATCGTCCTGGATGTTGCCGTCTTAGGGCTAGTTTGTAGATAGGTTACAACGCGCTCGAAGCAAACAGGTTTAGACAGAGACCTGTGCGGGAGGATTGGGAGGATTGATACGGAGCGCGCTCCGTGAGCTGGAGAGAGTTCAGCCACCAGTCTTACCGCTTGATTGGCGTTGATTTTATAATCCACCGAAGTCGGGCATCAGGGAGTGGTGAGATGGGATCTCACGGAAACGGTCGGATCTTAGTCGGTAGTCTGTGGTATCGAGACAGAGCGGCAGCGCCAGCTTCCCGTCCAAGTTGGACCAAAATCCCCTAACGAGGGAGGCCGGGTGGAACTCCTCCTAGACCGACATGATGGTCAAACAAAGTACAATCACCCCACGATGGTAGTGGGGCACAAGAGCACAATTCGACATATAAACCAGATCCAATATAAAAGAAAAGAACTACCAACGTAGAGAGCCCGAAGCGGCCGACAGCGCAAGGCTCAACGACCACATGCGGCGACGAGCATAATCCAATATTCCCGCGACATCCATGGGCTCGCGCAGAAAGCAAGCAGCTTGAGTGGAAAGAAAGGAATAGATTCGAAACGCAGTCATGTTCGCCCTGTACTGATGATATGTGACTGACCCTGCACGAACACATGCCATGTACATATGTATGTAGAAGGGAGCCCTGGCTGCATGCAATAACCCAACTGCAAGCACAAGGGTCGTCGCAGGGTCCCAGATATCGAGACGTCCGTGCGCGACATGCAGTGGGGCTGGCATCTACCGTGCAGGTGCCTTAACATTAGGGAGTTACAGACTTTCTCAGTCAGCAGTCAGCCGTTCGATCTAGGCGTCGTGGACGGGGGTCAAACAAGGCCCAATGATAACGTGTCGGGGTGCGGCAAATCTACCGTCTTCCCGTTCGTAGCGGCGTTCCAACCGTTTCCTGTTCTGGTGACGGATACTGTACTTGTAGTAGGTAGTTAACGTTAGATGCAAGGCAGTCACAGACGGCGTGAATCGGCAAGGATTCGGGGAGGGAAACGTCTTCGTGTATGTAGCGGTCCGTCGTTTGGCGCGAAGTTCCTTCAGTGTTCCTTTGGTCCGATCTGCCATGAGCGCAGTACCTTACGGATGTGGCTATCAAGCGCCGATCGAAAACGGTGGCAAGTCTAAGCCGGCTCGCCTGATCGGAGCCACCAGACCGACGGCAGGAGGTATAAGATGTTGAGGTATGAGTGCGAAGTCCTTGTGAGAAGGGTTTGGTGTGCGATGTGTGGCTCTTTACGGTTTTGTTTGTTAGTCACCAATTACAAATGGAAAGGGCTTTTATGCAGGTCGTACAAGGGTAAGGCCCAATAGCAGTCAACTAAGGGCTGTAGTGACAAGGTACGGCCTTGGTTGTGGTGCTGGCTGATTTGGGTCTCGGTAGAGGAAGGGTGGAGGTTGTGATAGGCACAGACGAGAACAGAAGGGGTGTGAGAGAACCTGTGGAACAAGGTGATTGTGGCGTCTGCGTGGGGCCAGAACCTTATGAAGCTGCTAGGATTAGGTTGGAGAAAACAGCTTTGTACGACATTGCAGCCCAGAAACATGCAGGACACTTCACCCAGTAGTTGTTGCGCCTTTTCCTACCTACATGTACGGGTACAACAATAGCAAGGCGGTCATATCGACCGAATCAACCAGGGCCCTTGCGGATGTCTGAAGCTGTACCGTGGCTAACTAAAAGCTGAACAAGGTTGAGGATCCCTCCGAAACGCCATCTTCCATTGCCCATGTCCATCCGGGCTCACCCTTCCGGCCCGTTGCCGTGGACGATCACCAGAGTCTCAGCCGTGGACCGTGTATCAGATTTGCCGCCGATTGCCCCCATATCTATATTCGCCTCGCCGTGTAAAAAATCCAACCGTGAATTGTTGCCTAGGTAGAGCGCAATCAGCGCCAGTCTCATAGTATTTCAAACTCTCAGTCAAAGCGAAAAGACAAACCCTAACAGAGAGGGCAAGCAGCATGATCGACGATGTAGCGTTCATGCGGCCCATATATGCATCGACGCTCTTTACTGCCATCCATCGTTGTCTTGAAAAAGTGCAGGCCTGGATCCGAACATGAGCTCCAGATGTAGAAGTTCTGGTACCAGTCGCACATGGTGGCAGTTGGAGTAGGCACCAGAGTACAGGGAGGCAGCTGGTATTCTGCCATTGTTAGCTTCTCATTAGAGTGATGGCTGGAGGTAAACCTACACAGCAGATCTGACGCTGGTCGTAAGGCTTCAAAAGGATGTAGATGAGGAGTTGGGCAAGCTATTTAGGTGCACATGTAATTCGTGGTCTCTTATAGAACACCTGAATTATATGGCTCCGCCTTCACCTTGCTTGGCAAAGCCTGGCATTGGCCAGTTCATCTCCTGTCCTGCAAGCCGCTCCTTGCGAGAGATGTGATGATACAGACATGAGAGACGATAATGGCAGCGAGAAGGGTCAATGACACAGCCTCTAGGAGGTTGCGGACGAGCCGCAAAACCAGGGCAAGTGCCATGGTCCTCTAGGTATTTTGTATCTTGTTGCGAGTGCGCTCAGATTCTTGCAGCGATCTGAAGACGAGGATCATCCAAGTTCATATCTGACGTTAAAGCGCGCTCATCGGTGGAGGGTATGTATATAGTGGTCGGAACCAGGTGTGAAGAGGTCCAAGCACGCCAACTGCTCGCCCTAGCTAGTCAGTCGTCCCTTCTTCTCCCTGTTCACCCCAGGTACTTCGTCTAACCAAAAACGTCGTGACAGCTGTGACGGGCCGAAGAAAGGGTGTAGTGGCAGGCGAAAAGAAGGAACATATGAAAAGCATACAAATGGCTGAGTGGTGCAGGTATTCGACACCGGGTGAGGGTGAACTGGGCCGGTTAGGCCCAGTGTTCTCTGTCTTTTGGATGGCTTTCCCCTCGTTGACCCATGCCCTTGTCGGCAAGGGCGTCATCGATTATGGGTTTTTTTTGACTGCCCTGCCGTGTGAGCAGAAGACACCATCTTGTGCGCTTGACCCATAACGAAGCAGAAAGACGAGCGAGACGAGCGAGAACCAATACGCCCATGACAAAGCAGCGTGATCATAGCAAGTTCTCAAGCATGACGCCTGTTACTCAGTTGTCCTGGAGCTTCGGAACGGGTTGCCATTGAGTTTGTGAGGCGTGGACGTAGCTCACGACCCCCGTCGAAACGCAGAAGAGCAGGGAGGTGAATAATGATGTACTGCCACTCGGACCTTTCAGACGTTTGAGATGTCGAAGGCAAGAGCGGTATGAGGAGTCGCGATTGGTCCTGGCGAAGAGTGGCCAGAGGCCAAAGTTCAAGAAGGTTAGTCTGCCTCGAGTAAATACTGTATCTGCACCTTGTTCGTAGTCGCCGTCAAAAGCTTGAATTGCAGGCAGCCCGATCTCCGCTCCAACGTTGACGTTAACGTTAACGTTAACTTAACTTCGACCAACTCTGCACATGGCGTCCTCGGCTGCCTGCCTGACCCAATAAGGTAATGGAAACTGTCCACCATCGGATAGGGACAACAAACGTCCATTATAGCATATATGATATGGCACGTGAGAGCTTACGAAGCTCTCGACGCCTTTGGCACTGATCTGAGGAAGTTAAGGTACTGTAGGTACTTTAGTGGCAAACAGATCAGAGTACACGGATTCGAGGACATATAGGTGTGTACAAATACTGGATGTAGACTGCTAACGGGTCGAGACGAGCTGACCGGAAAGTATACGCTGATGGCGCCGAAGTTGTGCAACATTAGGTAAGGTGAGATATAGTTGAGATAAGATGATTGGAAGTTATTAATAGTCACACCCGCTACCAAATCCAGCTAGCTTCTGATGCTGGTGTCAAACATAGAAGGAGTGGCTAGTGAAATGAACATGTAATCATAAGTGTCTAGCTACTCTATGGAAATGTGGCCCTATAAGAAGGCCTTCAATCAACAAAAGAAAAAACTTTTATTCATAATAAACTATTTGCTTTAACAAACTTCACATGTTCTTAAAACCTTCATAGAGCTCTGAATCACTAAGATAACAAAACAAAACTGAAAGTTTGACACATTTTCTCAGTCTGTTTCAGCAACAATGAGATAGAAAATGAAGACATACTTTCTTTATTTATAAAGTTAAAAAAGATATGTCATGTCTTTAACTCAATTTGAACAGATATCTCTTAAGTTTTAAACTTAAGTGTCATATCATTAGATTACAAGACTCTTCACTGACTGATGAGATTCATAAGATTTATAAAATGAGTAAATTTCAGTATTAAAAGTGACTTTGTAAGTCTGTCAGTGATTATATTACTTATAAGAATGTAATCAAGATAAATAAGTCTGCAGAATTCAACTTCTCTTATAAAGTAATAATGTATATTAATGTATTTCATTCTAACATAAAACTCAGAATTCTTAATTAAAGCAATAGCTTTTTAATTATTCATTTAAATCATAACTGTTCTAAATCTCTTTAACTTTAATTCTTTAAGTAATCTCTTTATTTAAACTGCTTTCTTTGTAGTCTCTGTTAAGATCATGTATTCTGCTTTATAAAAGAATAAGACAATAGTTTTCTGACATTTTGAATTTTAGAATACTGATTCATTAACTATCTTAAATATATACTCTGATGTAAATCTTCTTAATTTAAGATCTTTCTTTCAGTCTGAATTTAAATATTCTAATAATTTGAGTTAATCACTCAATTTATATTCAAAAACAACATCTAAAATCTTTTATACATATTAAAATATTTGCTTTAGAGCCTTTCAATGTGTGTTGTTAAAGTTATGTGCAAACTGACTAAGAGTTAACACTGTATATGTAATGTTGAGTTAAATTTGTGTTATAATATACATAAAAGATTTTATAATCTTTTAATATTAAGTTATTAACTCTGATACAGCTGTTCTGATAGTCTTTGTAAGATAAGCTCTGAATTTCATTGAAATTATAACTGTCTTAACATTCTGTAAATTAAAGTCTTTGAGCACTTTTATAAAATAGATTTTCTGAAACAGAATAAGCATTTATAAAGTTCTGTTTTGTGTAATTAACATTTCTAAGTAATACTTACATGCTCTGCAGTCAGTCATTTCAAAATGATTATTTAATTTAATCTTAAAATCTAGAATTTCATTCTTATCTGATCTGCATATAAGAATATCATCAACATATACAGCAATAAATAGAATATCATTTTTAAACACATTATTGTCTGTGTAAATTCATGTGTATTTAAGACTGTCAAGAAATTGATGCATTATTTTATATTAAAGATGAGAGAACTGTTTTAATTCATATAGAGCTTTCTTCAATTTATACATCTTTTCTTTCTTCTTCTCATATTCATTGAGTTAAATCACATAAACTTTTTCTTTTAAATCACTGTATAAAAAAGCTGTTTTAATGTTCATTTATTTCAATTTATAGTTGTAAAACATGACTATGACAAAAATGACTTTATAAATCATGAATTTGACAATCATTGCAAAGATCTCTTTGTAGTTAATTCTAAATTGTTATTTAAATTCTTTGACTACTCATTGAGTCTTATGCTGTAGAATTGAGCTGTTAAATTCTTTTTTGTAATAATAAATTTATTTATTCTTTAAAGCTCATCAATTAAGTAACAACATCTTTAAAGTTTATGTAAAGTTAATCATTAACAAGTTATACTCATTATTCATTGCTTTCTTTCAGTCTTTTAACTTGTGACTTACAATTATCTATTTAAATGTCTAAGATTTATTCTCAGAGTCTTCTTTCTTTTTTATGACATCAACAATTACATTAAACACAATCAGATAAATCATGATTGCTTTAAGCTTTAACTTTATAGAGAATTATCTCTCTCTTTTAAAGCATTAAAGCTTAGCTGATACTGATCTGTCAATTATAAGAGAAATATTTATAACTTTTTCTTTTTCTTTCTTCATTTCTTCTAACTGATTTGACAATATCAGTATGAAAAAGTATGATGATATATACTTCAGAGATGATGACAATGATGAGAATTAAAAAGAAAATAAAAAAGATAACTGAACATTCTTTTGTTCTGCATTAACAGTGTGAAGTTGAGTGACTTTAAAAATTAAGACTGCAACTTCAATGTTATAAATTAATGAATCTTCATCAAACTGCACATTTCTTATTCTAATTACTCAGTCTGTCTTCTTCTTTTCAGAAAGTTATACTCTATATTGATTTCTTTCTTTATATTCAATAAGAATTTCTTTATTGCTTCAGAATTCAAATTTAGTTTCTGTTATTTAAATCTTCTTTAAAATATACATATATGCTGTGCATTCAAAATATCAAAAATATCAAAAATTGATGAAGTCTGCTGATCTATTCTTATTAAAAGATTTAAACAGTAGCTAAATTGAGATCTTATTGTTCTTAAGAGCTAACATTGAGAGTTAATTAAGAAGATAGCATGCTGTTTTGACAGTCTCTAATTATAAAATTTTAAAGACTTCACTATTTAAAATTATAACTCTAACTTTTACTGTCAAAAGTTCATTACTTCTTTCTGTCATCTCATTCTGCTTCAGTTCATAAGAAACTGTTGTTTTGTAGATAATTCTGAGACTTTATAATCATTCAATGATGAGCTTACTCTTAAATTTCTTTTCATTATCAAGTTATACTTATACAATTCATAAATTCATCTAAGTAAAAAGCATATTAAGAAACTGTTCAATTTCATCTTTTGCCTGATCTTTCATTTTCATATTATAAACATATTGTCAGCAGATAAGATCATTCATGAAGACTATATATTACAAAAACTCATTATATGCTTTCAGTGTGACAAAATCAACAATATTGATGTAAATCAGTTCAGTCATCTTTGTAACTCAGTTTTGTAATTTTCTTAAGATCTTCTTCTTTTAATTTGCTCTCATGCAGACATCACACAAGTGTAATAATGTTTTCATAAGTTCTTTATTACTGTCAGGTAATGTCAAGAGATAAAAAGCTGTCTTGTTAAGTAAGCAAGAAGTCTTAGCTATATAGTTGTCTGACTATGACATCATAAGAGCAGATAAGCAGAAGCAATTTCTTATAATGATGAATAAAGCAAGAACACAGAAAGAAATAATGATAATAAGAAAAGATCATAATGATGAATTAATGTAGTGAGAAGAAGAAAGACATTAACATTATAACAAGTTACTGATCACAAAAAAGACATCAGTTTCTAACATTATTTCATTTATTACTTTATCTCTTTGTTCTTGTTCTTACACTTAACTAAGATTCTCTCATTCTTCACATTCAGTGCTATTCACTCATCTTCTGTCATCTTAATCATCTCTGCATCTACTGTTCTGTCATTCTTTCTTAGATATTCAACAATAAAGCTTAATATATTAATTATCTTCATAAAAGTGCTCTAAGTCTTCACTGTATAATTCTTAAGAATGCTCAGTTTCTCTTTTAAAACAATGATGTAATTCTTTACTTCAGTAATATAGTTTTATATTTTGATCACTGTCTTCATTTATTCATTCAGATGTGTCTTTAGTTGAGCAGAGCTATTAAGTAATTTTTGTACTATGACTTGTAGAAGAGATACATTGATGATAAAAATTGTAATAAATAGAAATTATGACTTAATTAATGCTGCAACTAATCTTAAGACAAGTAGATTCATCAATTACTATTTATTCATTAAGAAAACATCAAGCTCTGTCTTTTCTGCTTTCTGTTTAAATGTGTAAAGTATAGTAAGCAGCATAGAAGCATTAAAGCTGATTGCTGTTTATGATGATGTGATCATTTTAATAAATGTGATGATGATATTAAATATAAATGAGTCTTAAAGTGTTGACTTTAATGACAGTGTTGATTGAGTAAAGAAGTTTAAGATGAGTTTTGTTGCTAAATTTAATGTAGATGATGATGCTATTATAATGAATGAAGCTGAGTTTAATGATAATGATGATGCTGTTTCAGTAAATGAAGCTATACTAATGTTTTAATGCAATGAGTTAACTTAATTTAACAGTTCAGCTTTTATGATAGATGTTTCTGTCTTGTTGTCTTTGATGATTTTCTTTAATTTAGACACTGATTGTGAATTAAGATGTATGATCTTGTTGTTAAATTAAAGTAAATTGTCATCTTCAATTTAATGCATATTATAATGTATCTTTATATCTGCTTCTCTTTTCTCTTCTTTACATAACTAATAATAGCTCTTAAAAACAACATAGCAGTTCTTATCAACATTATTCATTATAACAGTTTCATTATCATAGTTAATTCTTAAAACTCTGATATCTCTCTGTCAATCAAAGTTTACAGGCCACACTGTATTTCTCTTGTTTTCTTGCATCTTTTGTATGATCATGTAGACATTGTAGTCATCAAGTTTTACTTTATTTAATGATGATTTATCTAAATAATTTAACATTTCAGTATACAGTTTTCATTCTCTTCATACTGTCTAAGAAATATTGCTCACTTCAGCTATATTAATCTTTTTGTCTGATTTATTGTCACATCATAGTTCATGATTCATCAGCTCTGAGTTTTTCTTTTAATTAATCATTTTGATGTCTCATAATATAGAGAGTGAATGAGTGCTGTATGTGTCTTATAGAAATGATTGATGTGTTGAAATTGCATAAAAAATGTAATAAATAATAGTTAAGAAAAGTTCTGATGAATAATGATGTTATTTATTTCTAAATGTTTGTTTACTTTTCTGATATCTGTCATTTGAGTTTAGATAGTGTATATGAAATTTACTGCTTGAATAAGAAATGCTGTCATATAGTTATGCATTAAATGTTTGCTTCAATTTATACAGTCACATTAGCTCTTTAATATTTCTCAAATCTTTAATATTGATTTAGCTGTCAAATTCTGAGTCATACTTTAATTAATGAGCTAAATATTTAATAGTTATGTCTCTACCTCTTTAGTATGTTCTTTTGAACAGCAGTTTTTCAATTTCTTACTTTTTTTCATCATTCACTATAACTTCTTCTGACTCTTCTGGTCTTGGCCATCAATATGAGTCATTAATATGAGTTGATTTCAGGTATGCTATTGATATAACATCATGAATGCATCAACTTAATGATAATTTCAGTTAATATATTAATTTTTCAACACAATTTAAGACTTTCAGCAGACTCACAAACTGCTGTCTCAGCTTCTTATTTTTTTCTTTTAGACTGAATAACATATAGTTCTTGTATAAATGTAGATTTATCAAATCTTCTGTCTTAAAGTAAAGAGATTTATGTTTTCAATTATAATAATACTTCATTGTTATAGTGATGTATGCTATTGCATCTTTAATATCAATATGTGCTGATCAGTACTAATTCATTATTGTAAAAGTAACTAACTTTCTTTTTATCTGTTCTTCATTATGATTAGAGTCTATTTGCTTCATATTAAACTCTGTTTATATATCAAAAATGATTTGATTGAGACTGAGCCTGATTAAACTGTACTTAGTTAAGTTGTTCAAAGCATCTTATAGATGTGTCAGTACAAATGATTAGAGATCTGACTCTTTTAAAATTATTAATTAATATTAAAATACAATTTCAGCTGTTTAATTGATCACTTCTGAGCTACTGTTCATTTGTAGATGATAAACATTCAAGTAGAGCAAATCTATCTTAAGTTGCTTAAATACTTTTTTTTACAGACTTATCAAAAATTTGCAGTCTTAATTTAATATAATTGCTCTAGACAAATCTCAGTTTAGCAGTGCTAAACATTTTAGTAACATAATTGCTTAATCTTTTGCTGTTATGATGTTTTGATTAAGTATAAGAATGATGACTTTACTGAATTTGTTAGTGACTGATATGATTATATTATACTTATCTGACTTCAATAATAGTAAGATCAGAATAAAGTTGATTGTCAATGTATAAAAAGAGCAAGAAGATGTAATTATTGACTGTAAGACATCATAAGACTTATAATGTGATGTTTAATTGAGCTGATATTGTGAGCAATGTTGTATGTATTCATGAAGATTCTTTAATAGATTATAGAAATAAAATGAATTAATTAATTTCTTATGAATTTATGCATATTCTAAGTGATCAATGTCATCATAAGCTATCTTAAACATTCTGTTATAAAGACTCTTTAATATATATAGACAGAGCTTTTTCTCAAGATCTTTATAAAAGATAAGATCATCTCTTATTTCATATGAAAGTCTTGCAGCATCAGGTCTCAAAGCATTGTTTCTTTTTAATATTTGTAAAATACATTCTCATTTTAATTCTTCAGCATATTCACACTTAATATTTTGTCACAATTAATCTGAGACTTTCATCAAGATTCTTATGTAAATAACTGTTCTCAAGTCAGTCTGCAAGACTTTCAATATAAAGTTATTCATTTTTAATTGATTCTTTTAATTAACTAATTGCTCACAGATATCATTATTGCTAGACAATCAGAACAGAGCATTTAATATTATGTTTGATTTTTTAGACTTATAGTGAATGTTTAGACAAAAGCACTGAAGATATTCAGATATCTAAATAAGATATAAGTTAAGCTTCTTCATCACAGTGATATTTAGACTGAACTGATAATTAATTCTTATTGAGACTATATAATCAGTATAGATAATTACATTTTTTATCATTACTTCTATTATGTGTCTGATCTTCTTAATCACTCAGATCAATTCTGTCACTTTAAGTTCAATTAATTAGTATTGTGTTTCAGTATCTTGAAGCAGTCTGCTTAGAAACAGAATAGACTTCATAAACTTTTATTTTGAAATACTGTCTTCAGCAAACTCTTTTATATAATACACATGCACTTCAAAGCTAAATTCTTTAAATGCATTCAGATTAATGTAGAGTTGCTGTTTTGATGAGAAATGCATTAGAATGATTAATTAAGAGAATAAAGACTGAAGATAATGAAAGATATTTAGCTTCTTTAAGATTAATTTATTCAGTTTAATAATAATGATTATTTGCTTTTTAGTGTTTTCTTTTGTCTTTTTTGCTTGAAGATCTAGATTTAAGAAGATTTTTTGCTGCTGAAGTGACTTAATGATAGCTGTGTAATGTGAAATATATTATTGCAGATAGTTAATTAGATCAAGATACTTTTCTAATTGACTCAGACTTAAAGAGAATCTAATTCTGAATATTGCAGTTAATTTATCTTTTAAAGTTGCAAAATTCAAAGCATTTACTTATTGACTCAACAGCTAAACAAATAGATATGTTAAATAGAACTTCTTCAGCAAAAGACAGATTTTCATTTTGTTTAATATATTAAATATGTTGTGAAGATGATTCAAGTACTCTTTTAATATATTGAAGAAAATGACAATATCATTAATATAAATTTTAATGTATAATCTTTATTGTTGTAGAATTCTATCAATCATTTGTTAAACATACACTAACAAGTTTTAATATCTCATAACTGCAACCTTGAAGATTTTCTAACCTCAGTGTAAGATAACAGTCAGACAGTGTTAATATATTTGTTTTACTCTTTATTGATAGAAGAAGAAGCTGCAGTCAACTGTAAAGATGTATTTGACTTTTTAAATTGCTGTTAAAATGTCAGTCTGACTAGATACTGAATAGACATTCAGCATGATGATTTTGTTAAGTGCTTAAATGTCAACTATTACTTTATCTTTTTAAGTCTCATTCAGTAGATTTTTTCATATCATAAAATAGAGATAGATAAAAGAAATAAAACTTATAGTTCACTTTAAGCAGTCTTGTATCTGTAACTTGTCAAACACTATATCAATTACTTTACAGTTCTTTTGCTCAACTAAATATACATATATTTATTTTAACTTGTACTGAGTCTTTTAATTGTCAATAAGTGAAATATTCATTCTTTCTTTCTCTGAGATCTTTATCAAGTTGTCTCAGTTCATTTAAAGATGAGAATATGAGTACATAATCATTGCAATTTAAGCTGTTACAGCATTAAATCTGTAAATCATTACTTTATATATGATCTTTCTCTCAGAGCTAATCATCATTCTTAGATAAAATGTCATCACTGTGATCAACAGACTCTGAAAACACATTTTAACTTAATTTGCTCATTTTTTAATTGTGAAGACTGTAAGTTCTGAATTCTGTAAATTGATTAAATAACATTTATTGACTTCATATTTCACAACATAATCAAGACAGATTTTTCATAAAATGATAAGAGACACATCTGAGTCATTTTGTACTTGTATTGTCAATAAAGTATAATCAATAATGTAAATATATATCACTGTGTTCTCTATATGACAATCTGATTCAAACAGAAGATCACAATTTTAAGATAAAGCAGTCTTGACTATTAGTACATTTATGTAATTTCTAAGCTGTATAATCATATTTTTATGAGTCATTATGATCTTTTGCACTAAATCAATTAACTATGTAATGACTGTTAATGATAGTTCAATGTTGTCACAACTACTCACAATTGCTTTTCTGCTTAAAAGCATGATAGAAATATTCTTTAAAATGAGAATGTTGATGTCTATAAGCATCTTAATCTTCAGATTATTGACAATATGCATCTCTTTAATGATTACTGCTAATTAATCATTATTGTCAGACAGATAGATATCTGAAACCTGTTTCTTTAGAAAGCTTCTGTTAATTAAACTCATAATGCAGTTTATATCAAGGCAGATTGACTCTTCTTTTACTGTAAGTGTCAGTTTTGCTAAGGCAGTGATGTATCTTCAGCTTTAAAAATCATAATCAGTAAATACATAAGAAAATGAGCTAGCTATAGATCTAATCAGTGTAGATTCTGACAGTTTAACAGATTTTAACTTCTAAATTATTTTATTGAGCTTCTGTTTAATCAATTTTCTGTCATTGCATTCATCATACACATACTTGTGCAATTTATTGTTGAACAGAAAGATTTTACAGTAGCTGCAACAGTCATTTTATGTTTCAGTTACATAATTTATGTTTACAGCTTCTTCTTCATTCTTTTTGTTCTTCAGTTCTTGCTCTTAATTCAGCTCATAGATCTCTTCTTCTTTCTGAATATTGAGTATATTAACTTTCTAATATGTATTGTTGTAATAGATGTTCTCAAATTCTTGATAGTCAGTCTGATCATCAGCAGAAAATTCATTCTCAGAAGAATTCATCTTTTAAGTGAAGTACATTTAATTGCTATATTCATCATAATTATCTCATCATGAGAACTTATTGTCTCTGTTTAGATAATTAAACAGTTTTTTAACCTGATTTTTAAATCTTTAATTCAATGTGTTTGTCTCAGATAATGATCTTTTATTTTTAAAAATAATTTAAAGAGATGTCTTAAAGCTCAATTAAGTGTTTAACAAAGCATCTTGTGAACAGAGTTGAAACTATTGTAACTAATTATTAAACTGTCATTGTGATCTGAGTGAATATGAGAAATTTTTATATCTTAATGATGAATATGATGAGTAAGAGAAAGATTGACAGTCATAATTATCTTGATCATGATTGTTATAATTATACTAATCTTACTGATTTCATTGAATAAATCTATCAGATTAAGAATTGCACAAATAGCTATTGTATTAATTTGTTTGTTTAACTAAAAAAGTATTGACAAAATCTTTAATAAATGTTTCATTCTTAAATTCATTAATGTCTCATCAGAGAGACATATCAATATGTATTTATGTCTAAATTATTAGATTGAATTCTGATTTGTCTTAATTACAGCTTTTAATGACAGTTATAAGAGTAATAATATATTCTATTGAGCTACAGTGATTTCTAATGTCTTTAATAATGTATTTAATTAAATTAAACTTATTTTAAGTCTCACTAAGCAATACTTTAAAGCATTTCTTTAGTGTCTTGCATCATTCTTTAACATCATTAAAATGAGCTACTAATTCAAGACAAATGATCTTTAACAGCTAATTATTTCATTACAGTTCTGCTTCTTCACATAAATTAATGTCAAGATTTTAATATATTTATCTAACATCTTGAGTGATAGCTGCCACTCTGACTTAATTAATAAAGACATAAACATTTCAATAATAATTCTTGTTATTCTTATTGACAATATCACTGTCTTCTTACTTCTTAAGCAAGTTTAAATAAAATAAGCTGATATTGACTGACTTTTAAGTCAAATTATCTTTATAAAAGTTATCATTGCTGTTGACATCATCTCTGTGAAGATCAGAAGAGCTGAATGAATCAGATAACTTAAATGTATCTTATTGTGAAGCATTTTGTTCTTATAATTAAGCAATCAACACAGTGATAATCTGCAGAATCTGTGCTTAAATGATAGAGTTCATATTAGCTGAGAAAGATGTATTATCATTATTATCTTGTGAATCAACATTCTGATCATTGTCTGTTATGCTTTGTGATGAATTTTAAAGAATGTTTTCAGTAATGCTGAAGCTAAACTCAGACTTGATGACTTAAGATGCTTATGATGTAATAGAATGTCTTAAGATATTTAGATCAATTTTTAATGAGATGATAATGAAATGTTGTAGTTTTTGTTTAATCATAAAGAGATTTAATAAATCTGAATTAGACATACTGCTGATCTTTAACTGCTGACTGACTATTCACTGAAAAAAAAAAATCTATATGTAGTATTGCTGTGTTCTAACTAAAGATTTATAGTGCTGAATTGAATAGAATCTGATTATGTGCTTCAGCAAAAGAAAATATGTCAGAAAACATTAAAAAAGCAGCTCAGATTTCTTAAACACTTAACTATTTATATAGAGTTGTAATTCTGTAAATAAGAATGATGACATCATCAGATATAAATGAGACAAAGTTAAGATTTGCTGATTTATACTCTTTAAGCTGATAAGCTAGAGTTACTGTACAGTCAGATAATCTTAATAGATTAGATAAAGAAGATTTGTTGAAGATCTTTATTAGCTTGACAAGTTGAGAGGCATTTTGACTATAAGATGAAGTTATGAGATGAAAGAGTAATGTAATGTAATAGTAAGATAATGAGATTTCTTAATGATTTAATTTATTGATCTCATCATTATTTAATGCAGCACAGAAGTTAAGCTGTAGAACTGACAGTCTAGCAAGCTAGAATCTTAATGAACAATTAATAATTATTTTGATGAAACATCTTTAATGCTATTAAATTGTTACTGTCAGATAATGTTAAGAGATAAAAAGCTGTTTTACTAAGTAAGTAAGAAGTCTCAGCTATATAGTTGTCTGACTATGACATCATAAAGGTAGATGAGCAGAAGCAATTTCTCATAATGGTGAATAAAGCAAGAACACAGAAAGAAATGATGATAATGAGAAAAGGTTATAATGATGAATTAGTGTAGTGAGAAGAAGAAAGACATCAGTGTCATAACATTCTTATAAGTTGAGCCTCACTATTTCAGAATTCTTTGACACATTGTTAAGACTTAAATTCTTTATATGATCAAGACATTGATGTTAAGTAGTCTTTAAGATCTTATTATCTTTAATAATTGACATAATCTTATTTTTATTTACAGAATTTCTCATCATTAAAGTTTAAAGATAATATAGCTTATCTTTGTATATTATGTAATTAAGCATATTCTTTACTTTATTCTTTAGACATAATAATTCATTCTTAATTTTAACTGATATCTCTTTCATTTTAACTATTTCAATTGAGAAGAGATTGAGCTCTATATCAGATATAAGATAAACATTCATTAAAATGATATTTTAAATCTTTTCATTACTGTTCTTTAGCTATAAGTTAATCATTCTTATCTTTTAAGTATGCATCACTTCAGACACTCTTCTTATAGAGAGTTCATTATTGAATGTTTTGATTAAGCTAAATGTAGAAAGATCATAATATATATATTGTGTTGTGTTAAAGTCAGTTATTCATGACATCTTATTAATCACAAGACTATAGTTCTTTATTACAGTCAAGATTACTGAGTTCTTATTATACTGTTTATCTTCAAAACTTAAGAATTTCTTCTTTTCTTTCTTTTTTTCTTTCTTCTTTTTAGTCTCTTGTTTCTTCTTTAACTCTTTAGACATCTTTTTCAGATATAACTTTCAGTAATTATTTTTAAAGTGAACTGCTTTCTTACAGTAAATGTACATTTCATTTTTATTTTTATTTTTATCAGCATTTCTCTTCTTATTCTTTCTCTTCTTATCTTTATGATTTCTCTTTTTATTCATTAAAACAAGCTTCTCATTTCTCTCTTCAAGACACTCTTCATCAATTAGTTTAATGATTAAGTTATTAAGAGATAAGATTACATTATGAGTTTTAAAGCATTTCATCATTACTTATTGAGAGTAGAAGAATTCTAGATTTAATAGAAAAATAATAATCTTTAAAATTTCATTAATAACAAGATTGAAGACTGCAATTTCTTATAAGAGTGTCTTATACTTTAGAGCATAAGCATCAACAGAGAAGTATTGATTAAGTTGACAGATATATAGATTGTTAAATAAAATATATTTAAGATTAAATCTGTAAAATAAATAAAAATATACAAGATAATTTTACATCTCTTTTGCTGTTTTTATGTCATCTATAATGACAGTGATCTTCAAGCTGACAGTAAGAACAATAATGATTATGATCTTGTTGTTTTATGTAATTTAGTTAGCTTAAATAATGTTAATTAAGACTGTCAATGTAGTCATCATTATTTTAGATATAAATTCTTTAGTCATTACTGACTAACTCAAAACATCTGACTTTAATGAGAATTCAATGTCACTTTCTATTATTAAATCTCATAATTCAGCATTCATCAAACTGTATTTAATCAATATTCTTCATAATATATAGTTCATCAACTTCTTAAGTTTTATAACTTTTAAAAACATAAGATCATATAACATTATAGTCATTTTATATGATGAGAACATCTAAATCAATGATGAAGTTGTTTTCAATGT